>Ga0268261_10000458_pt1 | contig 25370 bp, 19 predicted proteins | sample TergutNc150P1_FD_190353 | JGI IMG/M metagenome (GOLD analysis project Ga0268261, IMG submission 190353) | Nasutitermes corniger P1 segment gut microbial community from laboratory colony in Florida, USA - Nc150 P1 (SPAdes) (version 2) | ecosystem: Host-associated > Arthropoda: Insects >... | reverse complement strand
TGACATTAGTCACCTAAGGGTTAATGATTTAACCCTTATCCTGATAACGTGGAGAAAATGGTGAGCTAATAATGCCAGCAAATAGCAGATGGGATTTTAATTCGGGTTTTAAAGGGTTAAAAAATGTATATACATTGTATAAAGATATTCTTTGATGCATCATCAGGTCAATTGTACAAGAACATGAATGTAAACAAAAACTAAGTGCTGTGAAGTCGGAGATCTCCACCTTATTACAATAAAAATACATTAAATATATTTATGCAGTGTACCTTTATATTGTATATACATTTTTAATGTATTTTTAATGTAATAAGGTGTTTATCTCCTATTTCACGGTACTTAGTTTCTGTTTATGTTCTTGTATAATTCGCCTGATGATGACCCATACTCGAGGTTGAAACTAGTTGCCAGACAATAAATGGTTTACAAAGAGTGTGTTGTGTGAGTGATAACGAATGTTCATTTTCTAAGAAACTACACTTTACATGTCTTATGAATTCTGACATTCATCAGCTTCTGTTGTGTGTTTAGAAGTTTCATCAGTTTCCTGTGTCCTTTTTCTGTGATATATGAGGATGTTAATCAGCCAGTGCATTTCAGTAAAACAAACAAATGTGGTAGATGATTCAAGCCACAGTACCAATGAACACAGTAAAAGACTTTCCACCTTGTACTTATACATACACAAAAGCTCTTGACTTCTGTTTTCCTACATGCAAAGTTATACTGTTTAATATTCACACCTTGCTCCTTTGTCATATTTGTCTTTTAACAAGTAGGCCTATTTGTAATTATGCTGGGCTTCTGATTTTGTTAAATTTCTGGTTTATTTTTTATTATATGAATTTAAACATAACGGGCCGTTCAGTACTATAACAAGACTAATTCTGAAGTGGTGTGGTACAAAAATTTCTTGAAACTGGAAAAATAGTGCACCATGGCAGTTCTATTACATGATGCTTAGGGAATACTCTCAGAAAGTAATTTAATATACACAAAAAAAATGCTAAATGTCTGCAGAAGAGTAAGTCGTGAAGAACTTTATTATAAAGTGGCTGGCCTTTATTTCTCAAACTTCAAACAAGAGTTCCGTTCATTTTAAAATGAATTATTTCATTTTAAAAAATACAATGTGTGTAATTTCTGATATTAGCCCCTGGTTTTGGCTTCTAGACTGTATATGAAAGTGGACTGTGAACCTTTCAAATGAATACTGAATAAATGTGTGCATCTGTAGAATTTTAATTGTGCTGCGTGTAGTACATTGAAATAATTGAAATTTCATTGCCTTTTTGGTTCAGGAGGAAGTACTAGGCTGTTGCAGTTACTTTGATAGTTTAGCTAGTCAGTAAAACTGTGATTATATGGGAGTCTGGGTGTTCAGGTCCACATTGTGAATTACACATTTCTTCCAGTCCATTGGTGCTTTTGTGTTCTCATACCCATGCACTTTCCAGAAGATGTTTTTTTTATTGAACCCTGGACCATTACTTACTGACTGAGCTGTGGCAGCCTCCCTGCCCCATGGAATAAAGCTAAGAAAGCAGAATTGCAAGGTTATTAATGACAGTACTGTTGTAAGTAAAAGGTAAAATTGCCCTTGTGTGCACTGGGAAGGAGCATGCGGAAACTGAGGTATAACTCCGCTCATTTTTAACCTTTGCACTAGATAGAATGAGTGGTTGCTGTACCTTCACACTCTACCTTTGGGAAAAGTGCGTCTGGTATCTACCAAATTAGGGGCTGGGTGGGTCCTAGAGGGGGTCGGATGCTTTGAAGAAGGGAAAATCTCTTGCTCAGGCTAGGAATTGTCCAGCCTAGTCACTATACCAACTACATTATTCCAGCCATGGACAGTGCTGTCATGTAATATGAAGTCAAGAGAGTTTGCAGGAACATTGGTAAAGTATATTAATTTGAGGAATTTGAGTAGTAAAGTATGTGATCTAGTTTGAAGAACATTTCTTTCAGTAAGAGTTGATATACTGTTAGTGGCAATTAACCTCTTTCATGTTTTCTATTTTTATGGATTGCCATCTTCAGCCGATAACAGCAATGATGGTAAATACGTTAGCTTCTGGGTGTTCAGTAGATTTTGTTGTAGTCACTCCCCTTGTTCCCATTCACTGATGTTGTTCCAGGTGTTTTATTTATACAATTGAAGGGAACTAGTAACATTGCTGTACCGAGATATAACTGTTAACAGTTTTCAGCAGCTGATCAGAATGTCAGCGTTTGTAGCTACAGAATGTCAGCTGGAAACAGTGAAGGTTCTGAAGATCCATTGAAGAAGATTGTTATAAATACAGAAATTCATGGTTTTTAAAAAAAACTTCTGTGTTGTTTGATTTGGGAAGGGGGTTTATGTGGGTGTTGTGACCTGACTGTCTGTTAGAGAACACTGATTCTGGCTTGTAAAGTTGGTTGTCTTTCCAGAATTTTTTGATGGTCTGACTTGTTTCAACAATCACAGTTGGGTGTAGTAATACGTAATGTCGTAAGATGGTGCTGCCATCACTGGCATGAATATGGAATAGACTGTTTAGTGTTGAAAGAATGTAGGGACCATGGAGGTAGAAATCATCCTCGCTTTTCTTCCCCCACTCCCTCAAACTGAGCTCAGGGTCATTTGATTTCTGACCCATTGTACATTATTTATGGTTATGTCTTGATAGTACTATGGCAGCCACATGTAGTATACTTCACTTTTGACTAACTAATTTGTAAAACCTGTTGGTAACATAATGTGTGTGTGTAGATTACTTCTTAGAATTCCACCTTTATAAATGTTGAGCATGAAGTGTGCTTTGTCAGTGTGTTGAGTGAATGTATAGAGTAAGGAGGTTAAAAATTCTGAATTACGCTTGAGGTAATATTTTTGTTATGTAATGCTGATTTTATTTATTGCACCTCTACAGAATAGTACCACAAAGTCCATGAAACAGGTCTGTCTATGTTATTTTGGTGTGCATAGACAGTTGTAACCAGTAAACTTCATATACATGGAAAATATGATCGGTAAATGCACAGCTTGGACTAACTTGAACATATGCATATATCTAAGTAGATATTATTGTAGCACAAAGATTACTGTATTGGAAGGGGATAGCCCCTCATTTTCTGTCTCCCTTGCAGATTAATTGTCTTTTTAGGCCATGAGCTGTACTGTTGTTTGTCCCCACACTGTTTGTCCACCGTTGTTTGTAGAGGGGATGTTGTACAGTGGCAGAAGTGTTAGCACGTCCAGAAGCATGCCTCAATGTGTTGAGCCTTCTGTTAATAGTCTTACTGAAACCCGATTTTAGGTGCGTTCGCGTCCCTGCAGAGTGCCTCCCAAAATTGCTGTCTGTCTGTCCATCTGTCTGGCTGTATGCATATAACAGCTGAAGGACTCCTGAATGTATTTTCATGAAATTTGGCATTGGAGAACTTAAAAAATTGTCAAGCTGCTTTATTTTTAATTTAGAATGGATAGTTCTAACAACTACTGTACATGAAGACCTGCATTTATATCTGCATATCAGAGCAGTTACAACCCTGCTCTGGGCACATATAGAGTTCCAGTCATGCGCAATTATGCTGTTGCTTCAAAACAGGGAAACACAAGCTGTCTGAAGTGCTAGAGTTCCATTTGTGCTGCTCAGGCTAGTGTGGGTTGATATGAAGTTGATAGTGAAGATAAAAAAGCTAGATGCTATTTAATTACTAAAGAAAACATGGGAAGCATGGTCTCATGTGTCTGTAAAGAATTCATAATTGGTACAGCAAAATACACTGTATGGTATCTTACTGTACTGTTTATTTCTTTGTAATTTAAATGGTGCAAATAATGACTGTACAGGAGCGAACGCGCCACATTTCCAAACATGTTACGTTTGTAAGTGTTCATACTGGAAGTATTTTATTGATCCCAAACCTTGCAGTATGTTTACTTCTTATTGTTCTGTTGTAGGTGACACTTGCATTATCAGCATGCTGGTAAATATTATTGACAATTCACTGTCATGTGTGATATTTCCTTACATGAGATGTAAATATCGTATGTTAGATGGTACTAAATGTGTGGTGAGAAGTCGAGGATTTTATGTAAGTGCAGTCCTGAATATAAAATTGGTTGCAATTGTGGTTATCTATACAGCAGGAGAGATAACTAGTGTTTTGATAAAGAATAGAGATGTAGTAGGATAATTGGCAGGACATAAAAGTTCTTTCTCAGTCACTGTTTCTTAAAAACTAAATGCAACTCTAATTTTTTGTATCTTTTCCATTACCATGTGGATTCAGAAAGCTGATGAATAGGTTTTATGCATGAATACACATGAGAAAATTTCAGGCCCTTTTCTCTCTTGTGATGTGACTTTATGATACATTAAATTATAATTCATCAGTTCTGTTGTGGTAGTTTTAAAAAGTTGTATGATGATAGTTACCTATTTTTGATGCCTGCATATATTGTACATTGCTGTTACTGCTGTCAGCTTGGAAGATAATGTTGTGGTCACACACACACACACACACACATACAGATATCAGTGTTCACTTTTGTGATTTCTTGCTGTTCTAGAAGGGCCAAAAGTTGAGGAGGAAGGGAATCATGGATGGATTGAAGGCTTGGCCATTCTCATCTCAGTTATAGTTGTGGTGATTGTAACAGCCTTCAATGATTATACCAAGGAACGGCAATTCCGAGGGTTACAGAGCAGAATTGAAGGAGAGCACAAGTTCTCTGTGATTCGAGCAGGAGAGGTGAAACAGATATCAGTTGGTGATATTGTTGTAGGGGATATATGTCAAGTAAGTGTCTTTTTCAGTTATCTCAAATCACATCCATTTCTTTTAAATACTGTTCTTTTTCAACTGCCCTCTGTTATTTCACAGGTGAAATATGGTGATCTGTTACCAGCAGATGGCATTCTTATTCAAAGTAATGACCTAAAAGTAGATGAATCATCTCTGACTGGTGAATCAGATCATGTGAAGAAAGGAGAGCATTTTGACCCAATGCTTCTCTCAGGTACGTTCGTATATAATATCTTGAATTTGCACAGTAAATAGAAGAGCTATTTATTTCTTGTGACTTGCAGTGGTTTCCTGTAACTAATTATCATATCTAACAGAACAAATCAACATAAGGAATGCAGTTATAAGAAATAAATATTTGATACTGGGTTACTGTGTAAAGCTGTATCAGTAGCTGGGCTGTTTTTCTTTGTGCACTTTTTTTTAACATTGTCAATATCACAGGCTGTATAGCAATAATATTAGGATTATTAATGGATGATGGATCAGAAATTGCTTGTTCAGAAGCAGCTGTGGCCTAGCGTAGGTACTATCCTCATATTTGCCTGGGTGGAATGGAAAAAGGCCATAAAACACTCAGTCAGAAACTTAGTATTATGACCAAGATTCAATCCAGACACTTCTGACTACAGGTCTATAGTGTTACTGTGGCATCAGACTGCTCAGTGCTGGGATGCAGCAGCTTCAAATGAGATACAGTAGAATTATGTGAATAATACATTTGAAGGGATGCTGTAGTTGTTGTTCAAGGACGGAACAAAGCAGCGGAAAATCTTAAGCTGGATGGCTTGTTCCTTGCATTGGTTCAGATTAGATACTTGCTTAATGCCAGTCAGGATATGTTGCTGCCACGCTAAGCCATTCAAGGAAGAGACAAGCCTAATGAGTATTTAAATATGTTCTGGTAATTACTTTATATCTAGTAGCATTACAAAATGTGTGGGTCACCTCCCAAACAATTCATAATATTTCTCCACTTTTTCACATCTTCAGTGTTGCTCGTATATTTAATGTACAGTGAAACTTGGAATTACATTCCTCACATCTCCATTTTCCTTCATTCCACCCATGGTTTAATCAGTCCTACCAGAACATCCATATACAGATATGCGTCGCTTAATGACGGGGATACATTCTGAGAAATGCGTTGTTAGGCAATTTCATTATTGTGCGAACATATAGTTACGCAAAACCTAGATAGTATAGCCTCCTTCACACCTAGGCTATATGGTATAGCCTATTGCTCCTAGGCTACAAACCTGTACAGCATGTTACTGTACTGAATACTGTAGGCAATTGTAACACAATGGTAAGTATTTTAACCCTTTAACTCCAAACGACTTCTAAAGACATCACGCAGTGAGCCCTTTAAATTGCTGAATGACTTATAAAGACATCGCAAACAGAGTGTCGAAGTTTGAAGGAATTTTGTTCACTCCTATCTGTTATACTGCAGTGGCATGCTAAGCTGCAGAACACTTGAAGGTCAGGGTTTCTTTGTAGAGCCAGAATGTACCACCTCCACAAACCATAATTTATATGTCGACACATGGTAACTGTGTATTTTGTCTCAGCTGACTAATATGTTCCGAACACTGCTAGGTCTGTTTATCATTTCCTCTGGGGTTCACTGTGGGTTGAAATATCAACACTGGCCTATAGAGTGAACTCTCTTGACCAGAAAGGTTGTCAGTGGCATACTGTACCCATATAATTCAGACAAAACTAATGCTAAAAAATTGGAGATATCCACATAAACCGATGTTTACAGCTACAGGAGGGCCCACAGACATGCCCCTTGTAGTGCTGGGGTAATCTGTAGGGGTTGTGGGGTAGTAACGTGCAACACAGCCGTCAGTCTACTAAAAAGTCTTGGGCTCCCTCGAATAGCTGGAATATTTTACAGTAGTCACATATTAGCTTTAGATCTGTTTTGCTGTTACTGTAGAAAATGTTCCTGTCTTTAGAGGCATAAGGTTTCTGCAACTCTTTCTAGTCATACATAGGAGTGTAAACAAGGCAGACAATTGAAGGTCTCAGAGCCATGGCCAGGAAAAAAATAAAACTTGAGGAAGCCATCAGTGAAATTCTGGTTGCCAACACTGACTCAGAATCAGGTGCTGAGGCTAGCGATGTTGAAGACTATTTTGAGGAGGAGGAGGAAGAAGAAGAAGAACAACAACAACAACAACAACAACAACAACAACAACAACAACAACAGCAAGCCTCAGCAGAAGTCAAACCACGGGCTGCAACAAGTGGCAAATTACCAACCTGGGGACTGCCTCAAGGAAGGAACACAAATATTCATCCTTTTGTTGGTCCAGCAGAAGGTGTTAAAAAAGTGAGGCTCTACACATCAACAAAGGCAGTTCACCACCGTTTGTGTTGATGTTTTTCACAGAAATTTTTCATCTGCAGGTGGAACAGACAAACATATAACTACCAGCAACACTTAGACAGACAAGCTGGACCTAGACGCCGACTGCCTGACATTACTTTGCCAGGCATGATGACTTTCATTGCCTTAAGTCTGCAGATGGGACGTGCATTGCAAGACACACTACATGACTACTGGTCAAGACTCAGACAGCTACACAATCTGTTTTATGGCGAGACCATGACGCGAGGCATTTTTACACATACTGTGTTTTCTGCATTTTGCAAATAATTCACAGAGACCTGACCAAGATGAAGAATATGACCGACTGTGGAAACTAAGGACTGTCTTTGACAAACTGAACGAGGCTTATGCTAAATTCTGTAACCCCTCGGAGCATCTGGCAGTGGACGAGGTAATTGTAAAATTCAAGGGCAGGGTTATATTCAGGCAGTACATTCCAAAGAAGAGAAAACGTTTCAGCATCAAAATTTACAAACTCTGTGATGAATCAGGGTATACATATGACATGAGAGCGTACTTGGGTAGAGACTCACACTCTGCCACTGATGACATGACTGCAGCACACGCAACTGTTAGACATTTGACTTGCAGAGTTGAAGGCTTAGGACACAACATATTTATAGACAATTTCTTTTCATCTCCAAGGCTTTTTGATGACTTGCACAGATGTAAAATAAATTCATGTGGGACAGTACGGCCTAACAGAAAAGACAAAACACCTGAAACTGAAAAGGGGTGATGTAAGGGTGAGGACCGAGAAGTTTACATGTTGACTAACATGGACCTACCACCAGCAGAAGGAATTTTTTTTGACAACAGCAACCGCCCCATGAAACCTCACACTGTGGAATGGTACATCCAGCACATGGGTTACGTCGACAGTTCTGATCGTATGGCTAACAGCTATTCGATAAGTCAATGTACTTCAAGTGGACCACGAAATTGTTTTTCCACCTTTTGGATCTAACAACACTCAACAGTTTGGTACTGTTATCTTCATGTGGTGCTAAATATACCCACTGAGATATCAGGCTCCTTCTGGTGAGGAATTTGATTGGGGAAGCTGGAAAGAGCCAAGATTGCCCCACCCCCAGATTGGTTGCAAGACCAAGTGTGGGCGGAAAAAATGTTTTGCGTCTCGAGAGTCATCATAACAAACTCTGGCCAGTGAAATCATCTACCCAACCGCGCTGCCATCTGTATTCTTCTCATGGCCAAAGAAAGGGCACCGTGTATACGTGCGCCAGATGGAACATGGGCCTGTGCGTGGTGCCTTGTTTTGAGGATTATCACACAAAAGTAAATTTGTAAATCACCGTCTTTGTAAATACTGTGTGTCGTGATAAAACAGTGATCCAAGGTGCCACAGACCTTATGCAGCAACCAGAATTATGTGAGTAATGAACTGTTTACACCACATTTTATGTAAAGCATGCAATTCACAGGCCTAAATTTATTATAAAAATAGGTGAACATTTTTTCCTGGATTAACCGATTCATAAGCAGAGTGCAAAATTTTATTTCATTAAATTTTAAGGAGAAGTCTATGAGATATGCTTTTTTTCTAAGAGTGAGCATTAAAATTTTAAATCCCTGGTAAAAAAATCTCAGCAGGCCATGTTGCACAGAGGGATTTAATTCTGGCGTCAAAGGGATAATAATATTATATTATAATATTATAATCTCATGGAACCACCGTTGTATATGCGGTCCGTCGTTGACTGAAACACTGTTATGCAGCGCATACCTATACACTTGTGCTTTATACCCATTTTCTGGATCATAGTTCAAATTAAGTGTGATCCAGCCTGTTGCTGACATTTCAAGTACTTTCAGTTTGGAATCATGGAAAAAAATGGCAATAGTTACAAATTCTGATCTTCTGTGTTGTCTTCATGTTTGCTTACTGTTTTGTGGCTTGAAAATAATGCTGGCCGAATGGAGTCGTGTTTCCTGCTGACACCAAGCCTGTGTAGTGAAGAGTGACTTTTCGTGCATGTTAAAAGTGACTGCAAGTTCCGCACACTTATTTCAAGATGATTCATCTTGTGATATTGATGTTGTAATGTGTGAAATACAGAACAAATGATGGATTGAAAGTTTAGATATGACGCTGATGTATCAGAGGAGTAAGAGGAGGAAGAGGAAGTGATGGAAAAGTGAACCTCCAGCAATATTTTTTAGCCCTGGAGGGCACTGGCACAGTGAGGATATACTTCTTAAAGTTTAATATTCATGACAACACACTAGCTGCCTTCTTTGGCACTCAGAACAAGCGGTACAGGGTTCAGCAGAAAGTAAGGAAGCAGCAGTGTACTTTAATGTTCATGCTATAGAAGTGAGCTAGGTTACATTTCTAATGTAACAGAGTGCTAGTTAGCATCTTTAATGCAATAGCTGTATAAATTTTTATTTTAAGCAAAAAACGAACAAATAATCTGTCAACCCAACATGTATTGTAACAATTTCAGTATAAATTAACATTTTCTTGATTTCACATTCATTTGGAATGGCCCCTTCAGAAACGTAAAATCCAACTTTCACTATGTTGTTCATTAATTTAGTAGCCTGTCTTACGACAGGTCCAAAGCCTCTTCCAAAGCGAGCTCTCCACATAGTGCAATCTAGAGCTTCCTCCTTCAAATGAGAGTATCCCCTCCTTTCCTTAAGGTCATCCAGCAGCTTCCTACATCTTCTTCCTCGTCTTCCTGTCACTTCTATCCCCCCTTTTATCGTTCCTTCAGTAACCCATTGTAGAAGGCAGTTTCTACACAGAATGTGACCAATCCAGTTCCCCTTCCATTTACTTATTTTCTCTCTTTCCAAAAACTGTGTTATCCTTTATCTTAAATTAATTGGCTAGATGGAAAGGAAACATATCCACTTTCTTGCTAGAGACATAATCCCATTTCCAACTAACTGATTTGAACAAGCCAGTGAGGTTTGGAGATAAGAAACAGAACATGTGTTTGCAGGAACTCATGTGATGGAGGGCAGTGGTAAGATGATAGTAGCAGCTGTAGGAGTAAACTCACAAGCTGGCATTATCTTTACCCTTCTTGGAGCAGCGGTTGACCAGCAAGAAGCAGAGATCAAGAAGCGGAAGAAAGGTGATCTCTATAGTTGGGATTTTCCCTGCATGAATTAGATCTGTATTTATGTTCCCAGTTTGTGCAGAATTCCAGCATGTTCCAGTTTGTTAACATGTTTCTGAAGTTTAATTTATTACAAGAACCATGTACTGTATTGGGTGCAGTTTTGGTTATTGTTAGAAAGAATGCTTTCCTCCCCTGTTTACAAACAATTTTATTTTAGAATAGCTCTCATTATAGTAGTAGACTAGATTAAGGCTTTATAAGGCCACATTCGGAAAAAGAATGGTAGATGGTCCTAATACTGCTGAGTACCAGGCTGTCATTATGTGAAAGACTTTAAGCATCAAAGAGTGAATACTATACTTTGTCACATTGCATAATAAGATATTTTGACCTTGTTCATTGAAACATTTTTTAAAGTATGTCTTTTGTATTTTACACTATATTTAATGACATTTCTGTGTTTGTTGAAAATTGTTTACGTACTCTTTGATTTCTCTGAATTCATTAACTGTTATAACATTTCAGTTCAAATGCACAGACTTACAGACCTTAAATTTATAAATGTTATAACAAGTTTACTACCATAAATGCCACTTATTGTTAGCATATATTTTTGTGACACAATGAAGAGTTCAAAGAACACTATAATTTTGATACTAGGCATGCTGACTGTTTCTTCTATTTTCAGTATATAGAGTAGTATGCAAACTGTGGAACTGGTAAGATTGTTCAATTCTATACAGAACAGGAGTGTGTTTGGAAATAAAGGTAAAGTTAACCCTATACATGTCATGAAGGCACACAGGGGAGTGGAAGTGTAGCTGTGTAGCTCTTAACCTCTGTGCTAAATAGAGGTGCATGTATAGTTCCATGAACTGACCACTTTAACCCAGATAAGTGTCTCCAGTACCCATTTTACTGAAAGCTGTGTGTGTCCCAAGCTGCTGTGTACAGGAGAAAGGAAAAAAATCTCTTGCCCCTACCAAGAATCAAACTGGAATTTCTTGGTAATGCAGCCCACAGCCTGTCTACTACATTGTGGTATGTTTAGAAATTTGGGTTACATTCTGGATTGAAAATATTCCATGTTTTAAAACTATGTGACAGTATATGCAGTGATTGGTGCACATCATGTATCCTGGTATGGATTTTATCTGAGTTTAGGTCATGACCTCTTTTGGTGCTGCAGACTGTATGATCATTGAATTTTGCATAGTTTATACTATTGTTAATCCACAAAAATGACCCATCACAAACACTTCTGTAATCTGTATATGTTGTGACATTTAATATCAGTTCCTGCAGATTGACCTGGAGAGTACTGTGGATGCAAATGACATGTCTTATTTCTCTTGACAGACGTGATAAAACTACAGATAAATGGAATTCTATTAATCTGGATCAGCATTAGAGCCATGTATCTATGGATATATATATGTACATATACATATATACACGCGCGCAAGCGCACATGCACACACACACACACACACATTCACTCACACACACACACATTCACACACACACACACATTCACACACACACACACACACACACACACACACGTGCGCGCGCGCACGATCTGATAAAGCCTGAATTTTCTCTAACCAAAATCATTTTTGAATGTCATGATTTTTGTATGGAATTGACTTTTCATACTTCCTCAGTTAATCATCTGTTGCACATTGGATAGTTCTGTTCTCTGTAGGAGCAGTTTGTTAACAAGAGGGAAAGGGATTAAGCACGTACCTTTACCCAGTAAGCATGGATTGTACATTTGAAAATTCATTGTAGGCTAGGGTGAAATTTATGTACTGGTAGTTTTGCCTGTAGACAGATGTCAGGTGGTATCCATATGCACTGTTTTTCCTTGTGTAACAGCTGCACTTGAAAATGAAGGTTTATTGTTATAAAAATGAAAGAAGCAAAAAATACGGTTTTCACTGGATGTGTATTGGAATATGACAGGTCTGTGTAAAGTATGCATTGCATCATATCCTGTCAGAAGTTTTAATTTCAGTGTGAGATACATGTGGACAAAGTTAGATATTCATGTTCAGACTGCAAAAGATCGTAGTAATGAGCTGCCTGACAGTGATAACACACATGATATGTGCTGAATGTAATGCAAGAGTTTGCAAGGGTTAGTGCTTTCATTGATCACATAAAGTAACCAGGTCCATGGACCATGCCCTTTTGTGAGAAATTAATATTTGCTAGGCTCATTAAGAAATTCCCCAACTTTTATAGAGCTTGGCAGTTTATTGCCATTCATCATATCCTGAGCTGAATTAATCTGGTTCAGATCTTTACACATCATTTTTAAGATCAGTTATAATGTAATTATTCCATCTGCACTAATGACCTTTCTCCCCAAGGTTTAACCCACCTGTTCGATGCACACATATATGATGTATATATGCTACATAAATTTTGATTTGCCTACTTCAAAATTACTTTGTTTTAGTGTGGTTGTATCTGAACAGTGTTTGGGTGTCTAGCTAGAGGCAATTTGGGGTAAAGCCATTACACAAGGGAACATGGTGTGTATTTGCGTGTATGATGTAAGATAGACGATGTAAGTTTGCTTCAGTTCTAAAGGTTTCTGACAGTGGTACGTTGCACTTATGAGTACTGGATTTTGTCCATTGTCTGTTTTTTGAAAATCTTCTGTTCCCAAAACATTTTCTTTAAATATGAGATGATGGACAAAATCCATAAATCTAGTAATCTGACATATTAGTTGTGTATTCCATTGAAGGTGAAAAGTGCATTCATTTTATTTCATTTTTGTGGCCACAACTTCTGTCTGTCCTGGTACGTATTAACCCACTTTGTATATTTGAAGAGGCACTGAGGAAAAAAAACCGTACTGCTGTGTGTAGATCGGTGCATGTGAATTTATTGACAATTTTCAATGTTCATTTAAAAGTCTCATAGAATGGACTGAACTGCAGTTACTGTGCTTAAAAATGAATACACCAGACAGATATAAAAGGAGGGTTGTTTTCAGAAGCATGTCTGTAAATACCATTTGTTGTTGTAACTGAGTTGAGCAGTTTATGAATTTTCAAAGGTACCATCAAATTCACAAATTGGTGTATGTGATCCACACAAAATTTGATTTTCTACCTTCTAAATCTGTTATTGACATTGTTTATTGGTGTTTCTTTGAATGATACTGCTTCCAATGTGGACCAGGTGTTGAGATGTGTGATATTGATTTGTTTTTTGTGTTTGTAATACTAATGGATTTCCTTTTGCATGATTCCCTGTCCAGAAGCTAAGAAACAGCGGAAGAAGAAGAGTTTGACAGGTGAAATCCCATTTTTGATTCTTTACTATATTATTTCTGTATTATATTGTAGATAAGAGGTGCATATTTTATAACAGTAGACTAAAAATGTATGCTTCTCCAAGCATGGCTTCTTGGAAACCATTCTGTACAGAGTAGTACCAGTATTTAAACGGATATGCATTTCCTAAATGCTCGTAACAAAACCATTCTGTGCAGATTAATACCAGTCATTTAAAGGGACATGCCTTTGCTAAATGCTCTAAACATAATGATTCTGTCCAGAGTAGTGGCAGTAATTTAAAAGGGATATGCATTTGCAGAATGCTCATAACAACTGGCTGTGAAGTAGTGCTGAAACTTGGTTGTTCAGAGAATATAATTTTAAAAATAGTTAAACTCAGTTATCATAACAAGTATTTAGAAAATTCATTACCAATTGTTTGACAAGGTGACTATAGAACTTTTTTTTATTGATTTGTGTATGAACACAGTGTGATATTTATCACATTGCAGTTGCTGTAAAAAGGGCCACAGCTTTTCATTGAAGAGGTGCCTTCACATTTCACGTGGCAGTTAAGAAAGTACAGATTGAATATGATATAATTCTTAGTCCTTCAGGTGTGATAGTGTTATTGTTACTATCAAAAGTGTGCATGCCCCAACCAGAAAGTAATGATGTTGACATAGTAATGTAAAGGATAGCTCCTACAATGAGTTGAAATGAATATTGGTCAGTTTTATAAATCCTTTATGAACACTTCATTATGAAATTTTGGTACTTATTGTAGACTGGAGGACATTGTCAGGGCTGACACAATGTATGAGAGTTTTGTGTGACTGGTAATGGTAGTGCATAAGGTTAATGACCATCATCACATCCAAAATTCTTTCTTTAAAATCACAACTTTTCCGCATTGTAACCTACATACTTGAACTTCATCCAAAGGAATGTTACAGAGTTTGAATAATCATACTTTTGCTCACAGAAGAAGATCACATGTACATGTGAAGATCAGTGTCTAGTCTTACTGGAGGTCTGACAGTAAAACCAAGGCAACAGAAGTCATGTAACAGGCACAGCAATAGCTGTTTGAGATGGTGAAATGTCAGAGATTAAATAAGAATTTAAGAAATTCTGTAGAATTCACTTTGAGCAAAGAATTTCTTTAAAGATTCTAAGCATTCATCTTTTTGAGTCTGTGTTTAGTATTTAAAATGTCATTCCAGTTAATGTTACATACATAAACATGGTATTGGTATGACATTAAATGTAGAATGAAATTTCATAATAGCATTTTGCACTGTGCCACATAGATCCTGGCATATGTTATGATTGGTGTTTCTGATTTTCATTTCCTAATATTTGGAAAGTTGATCTCTTGTAAGTACACTGGCTGTAAGTTCTGGACCAAGGGAAAACGTCAACAATATATGTAAATGGACTGATGGAGAATGGAATTTGTGGTTCTTATGGCCTCCTGGGGGGGACAGTTCTTTAAGTTGGCACAGGCCAAATAACTGCAGGATGTCTCTGGAGATGATACTGTCATACCTCTGATGTTGAAACAAATCAAAACAAAAATGCTACCAGTAATGCAGTGGCAGACATCACAGTTCTTGTCTAATCCATGAGTAGCTACTAAAATGTTTGAAATGTAATTTCTGCAAAGACTGTATTTTGTCATCCAAATTACAGTGCATATACATGAAATCAGCAACTTACTTGTAAATTAACAAGCATGAATGGTGGTTAGTGAATGGCAGACTTGAAAGAAATTACTTAATACTTATCTGTGAATGTCTTTCAATGGGAAAGTTTTATGCCTGTTGTATGCTTGCATAGTTCAGACATATCAAATGTTAAAAGTTTGCATGGCCCTCCTGCAGATCATACTTTTTTCCAAAAAAATTTAATAGGTTCATGGACAACTGCATGATACTTTTCTGAAAACTGGAACGGGATTTATTTTGACATTATCTTAAAAATATTTATGTTTTTGGGAAACATGCTGTTATATTGTGTAATGGCTTCACTGTAGCTTCTTACCTGGCCATTAAGGTGTAAGAATTTAAGCTTTGTAAAACAGTTATGTTTCAATCAGAATTGTAGAACAAAGTGCTAGCAACATAGTGTCACTGGTCATTTATCTTGCTGCAACAGTGGCTGGACAGATTGTGAGACTGTGTAAAGGTTAAAGCTTTTTATTGAGATAATTACAAACATAATTTCATTACAGTTGGATATCTTTTAACAAAACATGATAAAATTCTGTAGAGGCAGCCAAAGCAATTGAAGCTTAGGCTAAGTGCCTGTTGTGAGATCTACACTGCCTGGAATACATTCTACAAACTAAGCTAAGAGAACTTAAACAAAGAATAATATTCAGAATGACAGTGTTTATAATTATTTAAATTCATGTTGTATTGTATGATAATTGAAGGACACTTACTAGGCACTGGGGGATGAATGATGTTCCGGTTTTTTGGGGAGCAGAGCCTGGAACACACTGTCCAGTTTCTGTATCTGGAAGTGTTGTGTTTTACCTGGAGCTTCAGTTGCTGTGGCTGGAGCTGTAGTGTATGTCCTGGGGACATAAAATGTTTGTCCTGTTCCTATAAATTAGGAAGGACAGCCTTAATCATTGTGACATGTGTATAGGTGAGGAAGAGGCTGCACCAGTAACTGGTAACAGCCATGTCAGTGTGCCTGGTCCCATTGCTGATAACACACCCAATAAGCATGATGATGCCATGGAGAACCACAAACCTGCGCCAACTACAGAGAGCCACAAGAAAGAGAAGTCTGTCCTCCAAGCTAAACTGACGAAACTTGCCATCCAGATTGGTTATGCAGGTAATTTCTGTGCTTGGTATTTGACTGGAATATACATAAAGCAGTACTTTGTACATAGCTGCAAATATTTTGTAAAGAATAAAACTGTGGCTTACAGAATGACATTGCTTTTCTTGTTGAAGTCATAAGCAATCACACCCCCCCCCCCCCTTCTTGGCATAACAGCCCAAATCAGGCCTAGACCACCTTATCTCAAGGTTTCTAGATCATGCACAACTACAAACACGTGCATGCACACACATGCACTCCCTCGTAGGTCTCCTCTGAACAAGAGCTCAGCTGGTCACAGAGGCTGCTGTGAACACTACATACAAGAAATGCAAGAGACAAACATCAAACATTTGTGCCCTCAGTGGGATTCAAACCTGTGATCCCAACAACCATGCAGCTGCAGACACACCATAGACCACATAGCTACTAGGATTGGCTCGCAGTCGGTATTAATCAGGCTCATGTCTACCCACTGCTTAAGTAAACCATGTTATTAGAATTTGCTTGCAGTTGTAGTACATTCTGCTGGTGGCACAGGAACTAGGTGTCTGCTCCATTTTTCATTTTATGACTTTAATTTTTGTAGCTATGTACAGTGACCACATACAGTAACATATGTGTCTGCATTTGTGTGGAATGAAAGCTTTCTTACAGATAGTATATAAGTTTGAAGAGTGGCTTAAATATTTTTTTCAGTACTTTTTATTGATTTATATCTGTATGAATTCAGTTACCACATTTACTTCCATAATAGCCACCTTGTGTGGCCCAAAGGAGTTTATGGAGAAATGAAACCTAAGTAAATATGTGTTGTGTGTTTTGTTCTAAATCTCTTGTGATCTCTAAATTAATTTTAGTATGTTGTATTTGTAGGACACAGTGGAATTTGTGGAAAAATAAAACCTAAATAAATTTATATTTTTTGTTTGTGTTTTAGGTTCCATGATTGCCATGCTAACAGTAGTGATATTAGTTATTCGGTTCTGTGTAGAGACGTATGTGATTCGTGGGTCCGGCTGGAAAAGTAGCCACGCAAGTGAACTTGTGAAGTATTTTATCATCGGTGTGACTGTGTTAGTTGTTGCGGTGCCAGAAGGGCTTCCATTAGCTGTTACACTTTCTCTTGCATACTCTGTAAAGGTATGTGGTGCTCACGTCCAAGAAGGAACCATCAGGTCTGGTTTTCTTTGTACTCAAAGATGAGTTCTGGGAAATTTTTGTATTATTGTACAGTTTATTGTCATAAGAATATAAATTAACTTTCTCTTCACTTTATTTTTTTTTTTTAGAAAATGATGAAAGATAACAATCTTGTTCGCCATCTTGATGCCTGTGAAACTATGGGAAATGCGACTGCCATCTGTTCTGACAAGACTGGGACCCTTACTACAAACAGGTGTTTATTAATATGGCTTGTTGATGTAACATATTTCTTTTGGGACTCAGTAAGCTTTGAAAGTACAATAATAAGGCTCACACATTGTTGTCTGTTTCATTAGGATGACAGTTGTTCAGTCGTACATATGCGAAAAGTTAAGTAAAACAATTCCTAAGTTTTCGGATATTCCGGCACATGTTGGGAACCCGCTCGTCCATGGCATTTCTGTAAATTCAGCGTACACATCTCGTATTATGGTAAGAACATACTACCTCAAACATATTTTAAAATAATCCTGTCAGGGTAGTTTTGTTGATGCTTATGATTAACATTGGTTTCTGATTTCAGCCACCAGATGGCCCAGGAGAGTTGCCAAAGCAAGTTGGTAATAAAACTGAGTGTGCACTGTTAGGGTTTGTGCAGGCACTCGGTAAAAATTACCAGACAGTTCGGGATGACATACCAGAAGAAACATTTACTCGAGTTTACACATTCAACTCTGTAAGAAAATCCATGAGCACTGTGATACCACGACAAGGGGGAGGTTACAGACTCTTTTCAAAGGGAGCATCAGAAATTGTCCTCAAAAAGTAAGTTCTAGTAGTAGATTTTATCATTTGCAGTGTTGTGCATAGTGGCATGAATTGTGAGTGTAGTATGATAGGACCCCCTTGCATTACTCCTTCTGATTTTTGTGAGGTCATTGGCATGATTTTTCCTCTTTGAACTCCTGTGCATGAAGTCTGGTTCAGTAAAATGTTTAGATATATAGCATTCCAGGCCTTGGGTTGTATGAGAATGAAATGATATGACCCCTTATATAATTTGAGTTGTTTGCATCTTGCCACATGTTAAACACATGCAGTTCTTAAAACATGTTCTGATGTTCTCTATAGCTATGGGCCTTACATCACCCTGTACTGTGTAGTGAGGCCAAGCCCTCTTGTTTCAGGCCGTTCACATACTTGTCAGATTAGCTTGAGTAATGTTTCTCAGTAATTTTTTGCTGTCACTTCTACCAAATACATCTGAAGCTACTTTGCTGATCATGAATATGCCTCTGAATCACTTGAATTGTCCTTATCTATCATTAAGAAGGAATATGTTAAATTCCTTCCTCTTTCCCAAAACTTGTTACTGCTTGCTGTCTTAGTTTCCATAAACTGAAACCATACATTCTGGATAACTAGTTGTTCATTATCTTTTGGTACCTGCACACACTTAACTAAGTGCTCACAGTCTTCTTTTCAGGCTTTAACAACCTCTTGTAACAGACCTTCCCAATTCAGCACATTGTACACAGTTGCTTTCAGTTTATTCTTATAACCCTTGTGAGCAGTCATGATCCACCTCTTCTTATTATGGAAATGGCTGGTACCAAGGATGTAGCTGCCATATAGTAAGCATATGGAGAGCATCAGGGCCTACAAGTCCATTGTACAGATTGTTTTTTTTTTTTAACTCTAACTGAACACCACCCACTTTTGGGTAAATTCAAGCATATTGTCCAGAACTCAAAGAAGAAACAGTGTTTAAATAAACAGCTGTATTTGAAAATGAGGTGTATATATACATATGACAGTTTTATAAATAGTAGCCATGTGCTTCACGGGTACAAGAGGGCCTGTCAGCTTCGCACAGGGGCCTAAAAGTCCTGGCTACACCACTGCCCAGTTCAAATTGAAGCAGAAATATGTAGCTTATGGTGAAAGGTTTTATGATTTTGCTGATTCAATCTTGACAAATGCAGTTTAAAGTCTTTTTAAAAAAAACTTTATTTAATGTGATTTATTGCCCTGGGTCTTGACAGGACAAATGTGACTAATATTAGGACTCTTCATAGATATGATATTTAATGACACACGCAGTTTCTTAGACCATATAGTGACTCTTCTTAGAACACAGAAGGACTGAACACCTTAATTCAGTATGAAATTAAAGAGGGAAGAGTGAGAGAAGCAAGTAGAAGTTAATTTTTTACATTACAAATGTTGAACATGTTTCATATCGTATGCAAATTTTGACCTGCATTTAGTTCCCAAATAACAGCTTAGAGTCTGTGCAATTAAATCTTTCACATTAATGCAGCAGCAGGTTTACTATATGATTGATGTAAGGGCTGTACATTAACATGTATTGCCCAAGAATATAGGTTTTAAATCTCCCAGTACTGCAGATTATGGTGGTCATATTTTGAATCTTCCCTTCTTCATGGCTGACATTCATATAATTTTTGGTTGAAGGGGACTAGTAGGCCTACTAAAAAAAATGCAGTGCTGGTCAACCACCTGGATTTTACATATGTTATCGCTTTGTGTTAAACGTAGGAAACACAGAAATGGTCATTAAAATCCCTAATATTATGCCTTTCAATTAATGTGATTGCTAGTTGATCTTACATAAAAAAATAAATAAATGAACAGTTAACACCATGGTAGCTGAACCTGCATGCTCAACAAATCAATACAAAATAACAGCCACTGAACATGATATAAAGCCACTTTCACCTGCGTCCTGTCCTCACAAACCAAAGATTCATCTTAATGTTACCCTCTGATCCCCTTTTCAGTCCTACTAGTAGACATTTTAGAAGGTTTTCACATCAAAATCCTGTATGGATTCCTTGTCTCCCTCCTTCTAACCTTCTGTTATTTCACCATCCTGACAGTGTCAGGTGACCTATGCAAATCACATACTTCCTTGGCTTTGCCCTGAATGTGCCCTGAGACAAGTTTCATGTTTGTGACTGGACACTGCTAGTGTCATAGCTAGAACGGACACTCGAGGCTTGTGCAGTGGACTGGTTACCTAATGTTACCTAACATAATTAGACTGCCTGTTTTGAAGGCCAATAAATTATTCAAGAGAACATTCTCCTGGTATCTCAAAAATTTTGTGTATGAATACATCCAGTCATTTGCCTGTAAATACTCAGTGGATGAAGAAATTGTACAGGTTGCTATAGAATGTGGAGTAAGTGATAAAGCACGAAACATGCAATTCAGAGTTGCTGGATGATCTGAGCTTTCCAGCTAGCATATTGACAAGAAAGATACAGGCCCCTGTTACAGATGTGTAATGTGAAATGTGATTTACCATCTACAGCTGTTGGTATTTTAATACTGCTGTTTAGGTATGTTAAATGATACAAATTAAAGTTCTTTGAAGTTGCTCTGTTTGGGTCCAAAGCCTTTTCAGGAGAAACTGGACTACCATACTTTGCATGTCCAGCATTCATTATTCTTGTATCATACAGCAAGAGTTCAAAACCTGTTGCTGAATCTTGTTTTTGTGAAAGATGTTTCTCATTACTTATTCTGATTTGTTATGTATGAGGGGTGGTGCAAAAGAAATGCCTGCTTTTTTGTTTGTGTGCGTGCATGCGTGCGTGCGTGCGTGCGTGCGTGCGTGCAGGAATTATACTTACAGTTATAATAAAATGTACATATATCATTCATACATCCTTTACAAAGTTTAGATGATTTTTGTACAAAATCTCCTTCATTATCAGTACACTTTCCATCTTTGCGTAAGATGCTGTATGCCTGTCTTGTAAAACTCTTTGCTGAAACACTGTGGGGCCTATCACCAGAGTCTTTTCACTGCTGTTAGAACAGTGGATCCAGTGTATAACTGAGCTAACATCTATGATATCCTCACCATACATGCTTCTCAGATGTCTGTGAAACTGTGTCAGACTGAAGCCTTCTGCATTAAAAAATTTAGTCCTCAGTCTCTGCCTTAGTATGCATGTCCACAACTTCTGACTCTTCGCACTGCTACTGTGTTGAAAGCACGTGACTGGCTGGAGCACCGATGATCCTAGTGGAGCTGGACAGTGTCAATATCCAGTGGATAAGGCAAGAAACTCCATCCAGCTCCACATAAAAAAAAAAGAAGAATGCATTATTTTCATACCAACTGTCATATAAATCAGCACATAAAATTGGCTCATTAGAAATTAAAGGTAACCATTTAACAGACTGTGCCATACCAAACCCAGAAGACCAAAATGTGAAACTTCACTGCCATGAAAGGTACCCCCATACCACACTGCATTCCAGCCTACAGGACCACAGTATAAATTTTCACCATATTTCATAAACATGTTTGGATGTATTGCAGGTCCTCAGTTATAAGTGCTTTGTACCTCATATTCTTTCCTGTTTTTATCCACCTAACCCATCACCATTCACAGTAGGTCATTTCTTACAGATGCGCCTTCATTCATGGTCGTGATGGACACCTGGAGAAGTTCACACGGGAGATGCAAGATCGACTGGTCCGTCAAGTCATCGAACCCATGGCCTGTGATGGACTTCGTACCATCTCAATTGCTTATCGTGACTTTGTGCCTGGTAAGGCAGAAATTAATCAAGTGCACATTGACAATGAACCCAACTGGGATGACGAGGAGAACACAGTCAACAATTTAACCTGTCTTGGGCTTGTTGGGATTGAAGACCCTGTGAGACCAGAGGTGAGTAAAATATATGTAGCAGTTTAAATACTGTGTTTCATTTTTGTTGTGTATTGAGTGGACATGGTATGATCTTATTTTTAAATTTCAACAAATATTATACCAAATCTTTTTTCACTTCATTTCAGATTTTACTTTTTTGTCTTGAGATAAGTCTTGGTTCTTAACTCCTTACAGAGGTAATTAAACTTCTCCAGGAGAGACATATTGTTTTCTATGTGTAATTTAGCAGGCATTTAGTACATTAAAAGAAGACCAAAACTGCTGTGAATAACAAATTTAAAATGTAATGTCATCCCAAGTCTTGTTGTTTCTTAGCCTTGTATATAGACTACTCCTTGAATATGTAGCTCTTGTGTTATAAAAGTATTGTGATATAGAACGAGTTCTTCCACTATAGTTTTACTTCAGCTTCACTTTTGAAAATTTGCTGAAAGTGAGTGAATATTTTTGGCTCATTCAATATATTTTAGTTTGTGTGTGTGTGTGTGTGTATGTGTGTGTGTGTATGTGTTTGTATTTGTAAATGTGTTATTATGGAAGTAGCTGAGAAGACTCTAGCTTTCTCCTTTGGCAAGACTGAAAATATGCTGTTTCAGTGCACGCATTAATTTGTTGTGGTTTTAGTTTTTACTTTAATCATGATATTCCCACACTTTTTTTATGTAAACTGACATCTTGGTTAATGTGTGCTTCATCCTAGTGTTTGCTTATGTGTAAAAGACAGCATAAATGCAACACATAGGCCATTTCCAGCATGTTATTCAGAGTTTTTATGTATGCGCCAAAGAATAGCTGTCTCACGGATATCTGTAGTGGGTTGCAGTGTGATTGGTATTAGTGACATTTAAATTCGAGATGTAATAAAATCTTAAAAGAAGTTTGTTTTGCCAATAAAAGGAAATTAAGTTTGTGTTATATGCATTCGGGTTCTGCTACGACAATCAGTGGCTGATTAATCTTTCCTGTTCAGAATAATCTACGGTACACAAACAAATGGAATATGTCACAATTTTTTGAATGCCATTGCCATATGCACATTCTTACTTTGACACCCAATGGGAGTGACCTATAAACAACCACCAAGTTTATTTGTAATAAGCTACCAGTAAAGTTAATTTAAACATATATGTTGGTGGGAAAAGTGTTGTTATCTACCCAAAAATGAATTTTGTATTATTTCTGTCATATTTCTTTTGAAATTAATTTTAGTTGAAAGCTAACATGGACACTTTTGTGTGTACTTATGTTACAGGTTCCTGAAGCTATCAGAAAGTGCCAGAGGGCAGGAATCACTGTACGCATGGTCACTGGAGATAACATCAACACAGCGCGCTCAATTGCCACAAAATGCGGGATTTTGAAACCTGGAGATGATTTCCTTATATTAGAAGGGAAGGAATTCAACCGAAGAATACGAGATAGCCATGGCGAAGTAAGTACTTTGTACTTTTTTGTCCTTATAAGTTACAGGACGTGTTTTCAATTATTTTGTCAGAATTCTCCAATACTACTGTCCACAAGCAATTCAGAATTTTGATATATTAACATAATATTTAACTGATGAATGACAATAAATTCCTATTATGGTGTAATGAGTGAGAGGCACTTTTGCTCCAAAATGAGAATGCCCATGTCTATTTTAGAGTTGTGGCATAGCTGGGGATGGAAAAAGTGTGGTAGCACAGTAGCTGCGCAACTGCCAGGAGGCTAATGGAAGTTGCAACATCTGTTGGGTGGGTACTAACATTGCAGGCAAGTGTAGCAGTTTTGCAAGGTTAGGTTGTGTGACAGTGGTGACATCACTTGGATACAGACATCTGTAAAGCATTTAGCCACCAGGCAGGCTGCTCTGAGCTCCTACACTCTCTTCAGCCCTTTGTTACATAAACAAGAAAAAATTTATTGGTGGCAAAATGTTATTTCAGCAGCAGGTTATAGAATAGTTCTGTCTTGCTGTGATGTTCAAAGATTGATTGCTGTTTCTCTTTTTTTTTCTGATGGCACCAAATTAGGATACAAGAAATTGCACTTGCACTATGTTGAAACAACTTTTCCCTCTGGAAGTGGAATTTAAATAATAACAATAAATGGACTTCTTAAGAAGATCTGCTATTTCACTGAAAAAAAAAATTGCCTTATGGTATGAAGCCTGGAATTCTTAAATATTTCTGGGCAGTACACTTCCTGAAGTCTGCCAGAACTTCTCCTCCAGAATCTGAGGTCCCTCTGCAGGTTTCACATTCTGACTGAACAAAGTGATGTAGATGTAGGGTGTTGAGGCTGCAGCATGAACTATGATGCTGTCAGAGAGGAAATCTCAAGAACATAAAACTGTATGGAATTTTGTACAGTATTAATTAGATTTTTTGATGCTACTTTATTTAAAGGTAATTAACTCAAATTATGCAACATAATGCCTCGTATCTGTGACTAAATTATGGAAACGTCAGTAGCATGGAGTTATAAGTTAAATATGGCAAGCCACACAGCTGTGTGTACGGTAGTTTGCAGCACTGAAGGAAAAATACAATGTGTATGTTTTTAAGATACTTGAGAAAAAAATGGGGGCTAGCAGTATTTCAAGATGTTAATAACTAACTCTGTGGAGAACATACCTCTTTGAGAAGGTCTTAGTCACTTAGCTATTGGAATTTTTCACCTAGTGCGGAACATGAAGGCTGATAACATTGTTCTCATGACCCATGACTTGTTCGAGTCTTGAGAATCAACATTTTTATAATAAATAGAAAAGGACCATAATTCAGTCAACTTCATATAGCATTCAACATTCACCACTGGTTGAGAGTAACACTTCAGGTTTTCTTAACCCTTTAAAACCCGAATTAAATCCCATCTGCTATTTGCTGGCATTATTAGGAGCTCACCATTTTCTCCACGTTAGCAGGATAAGGGTTAAATTATTAACCTTTAGGCGACTAATGTCATATATATATGGAGCACCCATTCTTGATGTTTCTAGATCACACACAACGACACAGCACAGTCGGTAGGACTCCTCTGGACGAGTGATCAGCTCGTCGCAGAGACCTCTACCTGACAA
>Ga0268261_10000457_pt1 | contig 25384 bp, 25 predicted proteins | sample TergutNc150P1_FD_190353 | JGI IMG/M metagenome (GOLD analysis project Ga0268261, IMG submission 190353) | Nasutitermes corniger P1 segment gut microbial community from laboratory colony in Florida, USA - Nc150 P1 (SPAdes) (version 2) | ecosystem: Host-associated > Arthropoda: Insects >... | reverse complement strand
GGCGTGCCCGTTCCTGGCGTGCCCGTTCCTGGCGTGCCCGTTCCTGGCGTGCCCGTTCCTGGCGTGCCCGTTCCTGGTGTGCCGCCTGTTCCTGGCGTGCCCGTTCCTGGCGTGCCCGTTCCCGGTGTGCCCGTTCCTGGCGTGCCCGTTCCCGGTGTGCCCGTTCCTGGTGTGCCTGTGCCTGGCGTTCCTGTTCCCGGTGTTTCAGTTCCAGGTGTCCCTGTCCCTGGTGTCCCTCCCCCTGTCCCAGGAGTGCTACTGTCATCTGGCGCTGCTGGTTGCCGTCTAGGCCAAGGGTTGAGGCATGGGTCGATCCATTGTGGTCGCCTCGTTGCGCCGCCTGGTATGAACCAACCACCGCCTGCAGGTATGACATCACCGGCAATGATGCGTTCGTTGGTCGTCCACGTGCGGTGGATTAGCCAACCGCTTCGTGTTGCCACTTCCCCTTCCCGCATAAAAGGCATGGGCAGGTGGCGCCCATTGACCCGCCATCCGCCAGTGCTGCCATGCCCGACCAACATGACACAATAATTATTGGCGCTCGTGCCCGGCGGCAACAGGATGAGGTTGGTGTTGCCATTGCCATTGAATTCCCAATCATCCCACCAATAAGACCAAGCAGGAGGCGAGATCCAAGGCTCCCCAGTACGGTAATCATAGCTCTCGCCATCCAAGACATAGGCATCCCAATCTTCTGGGATGAGTTCCACGATGTCGCTAATCGTTGCCCCCGAATCATTTAAGGGCATCGTGCCTGGAGGGAAGGTCAACACGAGGGCAGCCCCTTCCCCAGTAAAAATCCAAGAAATCTCAATCCCTCGTTGCGGATGAAAATCTGCCCGTGGCACGAAATACTCCTCGTTAGGACCAGTCGTCGGCACATTGATGGTCACCCGAAGCGTCCCGTGATGGTCAATCGACAAGGTGCTCTCCATATCCGCTGGGTGGTTGATGCCTGAAATATCATCAGCAGTCAATCCAGGCGGGAACTTGATGATCCAATTCCCCGAGGTGTCAGTTTCGTTAAAAATCCGATAAGGAATCCACTGGGCAAATAGGATGGTTTCCTCTGTAATGGGTTGATCAAAGTCAAACAGCTCCCCGGCAATCGGGTCTGTAAACCATCCGGCGAAGGTAAAATGCTCACGGACCGGTTCATCCATCGTACTGATATCGAATGTATCTCCTTCGATGACTTGGCGGCTGTTGTAATCTCCCGTGCGGTCGTTCAGGTTGAACACCACGTCATGAATGGCAGTCCAACGGGCAAACAATTCGGTCTCGCCAGTAACCGGCTGGTCAAGGGCGAACAATTCCCCGGCAATCGGGTCTGTCCACCAACCCGAAAAAACAAATCCTGCCCGGCTAGGGGATGGCACCCCATTTTCTGCTATCGTACTGTTAATTTCAAATTCCCTTAAAATTTCATCCCCTGTTCCATTATTCAAATGAAAGGTGACGTCATAATATCGAATCCGGGTGAACTCAACCAAATCCGTCCGAAGCCACCAAAGTGGAATTTCGCTTAAAGGGGCAAGGCCGTTGTAAAATATACCATTTGACTTAATGATTCCAGAATTACCACCCGTCCTCACGTTATGGATTTCAGGAATACCTTGAGCACGAACCCTGTAATAATAAGTCAGATTCCAGTTATTCATATCAGGAAAGCTAGCCCACGGCCACCACTGGGATCTGTTCTCCCAAGAAGCCATTTGGCCGTGATATTGCGACAAATGTCCAGGAGATGGATACCACACTTCCTCTTCTTGGATAATCTCACCTCGATCGACCAAACGCAGGGTGAACGTTGAACCATAAAAAGCGAAGAAATGGATTTCATTCGCTTGAAAAGCCAAATGGGACGCTAAGCTAAAGACCTGGCCAAAATAATCCAAGGTGCCATGTGAGCCGTTTCATCATCTAAATAACCAAAGGCACAATCGTCGGCCATCGAAGGATTTTCTAACGCCCCGCTAGCATTTCGCACAGCTGCTATGGTACAAACATCCCCGCTGCCATTATTGGCATGCAAGTGGATTAAAAACTGGCTTTCAGCCATGACTCTAGCACTTGAAGCAGCAATCAAGGCTTCTTCCGGCACATAAGCCTGATAGTCATAACCTCCTTCCTCTAGGGCTTCGGTCTCTTCGTAGCTGTAGTGGTCATTTTCTAACCCCACAGCTTCATAAGCATCCGATTCAAAATCATTTGCTTCCGGGGTTGCTGTTTCTGCTTCTTCATCAGTTACCGTTTCTTCAGCCCATGTTTCACTGGCGAATACCACCAGGGTCATCAGATCCAATGGGTTCAAAAACAAGGTAGCCGAAAGCAAAACGAGCAACGTTTTCTTTAACAGGCTCTTCATACTATCCCTTCTTTCTGTTAGATTTAACTCAACCAGACAGCCGCGTATGAACGACAAAACTCGTCAAATTACACCACAATAATACCATAATAAAAAAAACTGTCGTATACTGTCGATTTATACCTTTTTCGACAGAATTCACATATCAATTCCCGAATAATATCTTTTTGTGGAAATGACTCGGCTATAAAAGCATACAAAAAAAGGGCTGTCGCCCACTAAATTCCATTTCTGGACTTTAGTGGGCGACAGCCCTTTCTCTATTTTCTCCTGAGCCCCAGTTCGTCTGGCAAGTCCCGGACCACGTGGCAGTGGCGGCAACGGGGTTCGTAGGCTTCGGCTGCCCCCACTTGGATGATGGGGTCGTGGTAAGACACGGGTTTGCCCTCGATGAGGCGCTGGGAACGGGTGGCAGGACCGCCGCAGACGCTGCAAATGGACGTAAGCTTCGTCACTTCCTCGGCTTTGGTCAGCAAAATGGGCATGGGACCGAATGGCTCCCCGCGAAAATCCTTGTCTAGGCCCGCCGCTATGACCCGAAACCCCTGGTCTGCCAAATGCTCCAGGACCTGGATGACCGTATCGTCGAAAAACTGGACTTCGTCTATGGCTACCGCATAGGTATTTTCCGTCACAAGGGACAGGATTTCCACCGGCTTTTCAATGGGGATGGATGGCATCTTTAAACCACTGTGGGAGACCACTTCTTTGTCGCTGTAACGGTTGTCGATGGCGGGCTTGAACAGCTTGTATTCCCGTTTGGCAAAATCCAGCCGCTTCAACCGCCTTATGAGTTCTTCGGTTTTTCCGGCGTACATCCCACCGGAAATGGCTTCCAACCAGCCGTCTTTCCTAAAATCGTACATAAGCTATTCTCCCCCACCTGATATTTCATCACGGATTTGACCAAAGACATCCAGGGCATCCTCAATATGCCGCCTTTGGCTCTGTGCGTCGTCGAATGCCCGCCCCGTCACCAAAAGGAATGTCCTGCCCTCGATGATGGTGTAGCTCATGAGGCAGCGTCCCGCTTCCGGGGTAAAGCCGGTACGCCCCCCTAAAATCAAGCCCGATTCACGCTCGGCCGGCGTCATCATCCCGAACAAGGTGCTTATCATCGGCACCCCCGCAAGTTCCAATGGGCCCATCTCAGTGAAGATTTCCACAAATTCAGGTTGGGTCAAAGCATATTCCAGCAAAAGCATTAAATCTTCGGCGGTGGTGAAATGCTGGTCGTCGTGAAGTCCGATGGGATTGACAAAATGGGTGTTGTCCATGCCAAGTTCCGCCGCTTTGGCGTTCATGAGGGCTACAAAACTGGTGACGTCCCCGCTAATGTGCTGGGCAAGGGAGTAAGAGGCATCGGCGCCTGAGGGGATCATGATACCATAAAGGGCGTCCCGGGCAGAGATGGGCATCCCCGGTGCAAAGCCAGCTGTTGAAGCGCCCTGGATAAACAGTTCGTCAATAATCGCCGGGTCAATCATCACCTGCTCATCCAGGCTGCCGAGGTTTTCAAGGGCAACCAGCGCCGTCATCACCTTGGTCATGGAAGCCGGGTACATCTGCACATCCGCATTCTTCGCAAAATGGGTCACGGCCTGCCCATCGTAAAGTTCCACAAGCAAAGCGATTTCACTATTTAATTCCGACGGGTCGATGCTAAGGGCAAGGTCCACGGTCTTAATGACCGAATTGGCGTAAATCACGTCCCTCTTTTGAGTGGCTTCGACAAGGGCTTCGTCCAAAGACGTCGGCTCCATCGGGCGTTCAATGGCATCGCTTCCGGGGACCAAAATGCGTTCGACCCACTGGGTCTTGTCGTTGGCAACCAGTTCTGCCCCTTGGATTTCCAGCAGCCCGTCCGTTTTCAGCTGCAACTCCCCTTCAAAACTGATGGGAATCGGCGTTGGACGGACAAATATTTCCGGAAGGTACTGTGCCAACCGGTTTTCTTCGGGAACCTGGATGTCGGCGATAATGGCAACCCGGACTCCTAGAAATAGCACCAGTCCAACAAAAATAACCGCAAACAACCTTGCAGCAGGCACGAGCCGTTGGCGGTGAAAATAAATGGCAACTAGCAAGACGACAACCGCCATTGCTGCCATGATAAGTTCAAGTGGGTAAGCGAATAAATCAGGCATTGAAAAATCTCCTTCGTCACTTAAAACGTAGTATTTTTTATATCATACCACGAATCCGCCACCAATTCCAACCAGAACCTGAAAAAATGATTTGCCCCCCCGAGGGATTCAGGCAGGCTTGGCTTCCAAGGGGCAAGGTCAATAAGGGCTGGCAGTGCCCGCTATCCACCGAATGGGCGATGGGAATCCCCAGGGGCTCCAGCATTTTGCGAAGCAACAGGCAGGTGGCAGGCCGGTCCTCCACATTGAAGTCGCCTAAAATTATCCCCGCTGCCACTTGGAGCTTGCCGGCGTTATAGAGGTGGCTCAACAACCGGTCCACGCTATAGGGGGGCTCGTCCACTTCCTCCAAAAACAGCACTTTTCCCGCCGTGTCGATTTCGCAGTTGGTGCCAAGGGTTGTGCAGACCATGGTCAGGTTCCCCCCTACCAGCGTCCCCGTTGCCAGTTTCGTCTTTGGCCCATAAAAGGGGATGTGGTGAAGGATAAAATCGTTCTTCCCCGCCAAAGCGCCCAAAAAGGATGTTACGGTCAAGTCATTTCCCTTTAGCAGTTCCCGCACCATCGGTCCGTGGTAAGTCAAAAGCCCGTGCTGCTGGTTGAAATAAATGTGCAGGTAGGTGATGTCGCTGTAGCCAATGAAGGGCTTCGGGTGGCGTGCGAAGTCGAACCCTTCGAAATAGGGAATCAACCGGTTGCTGCCATAACCGCCCCTCATGCACAAAATCGCGTCCACCCCCTCATCGGCAAACATCGCCATCACATCATTCGCCCGCTGTGCGTCACTGTTCCCCGCCAAATAATCGGCGCATTTTTCATAACAGCTGCCAGCAATCTTGACACCGAAACCGAGGCTTTGGAAAAATGCTGCCATCTTCGTTAAATGGGAAAGGTCATTCTCCGGCCCTGCGGGCGCCACGATGCCAATGGTTCCCTTTGGTGGCACAGGCTTAGGTAGGATAAGTCCTGGCATCAGCGCACCTCCTCTCATAAAAAGTGCAACAAGCCCGCTTACGCAAGGCTGAAAGGTGTGCCTGGAGTAGCCTCATGTCGTGGGTGCATTTCCCACAGAATGAGGCTATGGAGGGTCACTTTTCAGCCTGAAGTGGCTTGTGGAACCAGATTACGGGCTTTCAAACCCCAAAGTCCCTGCTTGGGGGTCCATGGTCACATAGGCCCCCATGGGCAGGGTCAAAATCCGTTCCCCATGGCCGCTCTCAACGTCAAAAGCCAGCGGTTTTTTCAGCAGGGCGATCATGGACTTGGCCACCTGTTGGCCGTTTTTGTCCCGCACGTTGAATTCCCCTAAAATAATCCCCTTGGCATCGTGGAGCTTGCCCGCCAAGAGCAGCTGCATGATCATCCGGTCGACGCGGTAGGTGTCCTCATCAGTTTCTTCCAAAAACAGCACTTTTTCCTTCGTATCGATTTCATAAGGGGTCCCCAAGGTACTGCACACGATGCTTAAATTTCCCCCTACCAGTGTCCCGCTGACCCTTGGCAACCGGTTGTCATAAAACGGCACGGTTTCCAAATCGAAATGATGCCCCCCTGAAATGACGTTTAGGAAATGCTCGTTGGTGACGTCCTCTTCCCGAACCAATTCTTTTAGCATCGGCCCGTGGAAAGTCATTAGCCCGTGCCTTTGGTTGAAATAAATGTGCAGATAGGTCAGGTCACTGTAACCGATGAAGGGCTTGGGATATTTGGAGAAGTCGAATTTTTCGTGTTCAAAATACGGGATGAGCCGGTTGCTGCCATAGCCCCCCCTCATGCATAAAATGGCGTCAACGGAATCGTCGGAAAAGACTTTCATCAAATCCTGCGCCCGGTGGCCATCGGAATCCCCCGCCAGGTAGTCCTTGTATTTGCGAAAACAGCTGGGGGTCTTGATGACGTTATAGCCCCAGCTTTTAAGCAGGGTGTCCGCCTCTATTAGCAGGGCTTCGTTTCTCAATGGCCCTGCCGGGGCGACAATGGCGATGGTGCCGCCCGGTGGCAAGGGGATGGGTTCGATTATGGATTTCATCCTTTACACCTCCAACAATTATTTTAGCAGACCAAGGGTTGACATCACCTGGATGATGACCCCCACTTTCAGGGCTTCCTCGTCCAAATCGAAGGTATTTTCATGGAGGGTGGACGTGAACCCCTTTGCGGGATTGGCGACCCCGATGCGGTAAAAACAAGAAGGGAGCGCCTCAGCGAAGTAAGAAAAGTCCTCCACCCCGAGGGACGGGTATTTGTTGATGATGACCCGCTCGGGGCCTAAGACTTCCGTTGCAACCTGACGGACATGGTCTACCATCCGGTCGTTGTTCACCAAGGGCAAATAACCAGGTTCGTAAGTCACGACGGCGTTTCCGCCCATGGCCCGGGCCACGTTTTCCGACACTTCTTCAATCCGCCGCTTCAAAAAAGAACGGGTCTTTTTGTCCAAGGTGCGAAGGGTCCCGATCAAACGGACATGATCGGCAATAATGTTGGCAGCCGTCCCCCCGTTGATTTGCCCAAAACTGAGGACCACAGACTCAAATGGCGATAAGTTACGGGAAATCAACGACTGAAGGGCGGTCATAATCTGCCCGGTCATCAGGATGCTATCAATCCCTCCCTGTGGATAAGCCCCATGGGCCTGTTTCCCATAAACGTCGATAATGACCGTATCGCTTGAGGCATAGGACTGTCCATAGTTGAAGCTGACCTCTCCCACTTGCAGGTTCGGGCACACATGAAGCCCCAAGACATGGGACACATCCGGGTTTTTCAGGCAGCCCGCTTCAATCATGGCCTCAGCGCCCCCCACGGATTCCTCCGCCTGCTGGAAAAACAATTTCACGTTGCCATTGAATTCATGGCGCAGTTCATTCAAAATATAAGCCGTCCCCAGCAAAATGGTGGTATGGGCATCATGCCCACAGGCATGCATGATTCCTGGATGCCGTGAAATGTAGTCGGTGACATGCTTTTCCAAAATCGGCAACGCATCAATGTCCGCCCGAAGCCCGATGGTTTTTCCCGGCCCGTTCCCCTGGATGAGCCCAACCAACGACGTTTCCCTGATTTTTTGGACGATGGGGATGTTCCACTGGCTTAAATAACCGGCAATCTGCGACGAGGTCCTAAACTCCTCAAGCCCAAGCTCTGGGTATTGATGGAAGTCCCGCCGGATGCTCACTAACTGGGGATATATTTCTTCCACAAGCTCTTTGACTCTTTCTAACATGGCAAAAACCTCCCATTGGATTCTATAGCAATTATATGAGGGCGGCGGCTAAAAAAGAATGGCTCCCGAAGCTAAAAAGCAAAAAAAATGCTGAGAAAAGCCAGAAATTGGCTCCGCTCAACACGTCGTTAATTGAGGACAGAAGCCAAAAAAGACTGGCTTCCGGTGCTAAAAAGCAAAAAGATGCCGAGAAAAGCCAGGATTTGGCTCACTCAGCAGTCAGTTAATATTCTAATGGATTAAAATAATTATTCGCAATGAACTGGAACTCGCTTTCTGGCGGGTAATCGTAGGAGGTCCATGCTTTGTAGCTATCCAAAAGGTCAAGGCCATCTTCCACGGACATGGAATCCATGAAGCGTTGGCATTTTTCCATTATCCCCTCTGGTTTATTGGGCGCCTTTTCAATGGCCATTTCCAATTTACGAAGGGAGGGGAATAGCAGGTTATTCTCAAGCAGAATCAGTCGGTATAGATTGTAGACCATGCCATTGGCGACGTAGTCCTTCATGAATCCTTCCGGCTTGCAGATTTTCAGGTAATAGGTGTACAAGAAGTTGAAGGTGCAGTAAAATCTCAGCTGCTTTTCGGCCCGTTCAGACTCAGGATACACGGGGATTTGTGCTACGATTTTCTCTAAATTTGAATCGTCACTGAAGAGTACCTTGGCATCGGTGAACATATTGCGCCACGGTTCGGTTCCCGCCTTGGCTAAGTGCTCCAGGTGTTCTTTGGACATGAAGTGATTGTCGAAGTACCCTCCGTCCGAGTAAGTGCTTTTCCCAAAAACCGATTCATGGTCGCCACCTGTTTTCTTCAACGCTTCGTAATGCTCATTGGAAACCACTGCCACACAGTCCAAATCGGAGTTGGCGCGCTCAGTCCCCGTTGCGACGGACCCCACCAAAAAAAGAGCCTTTACCTCTGGGTTCTCCCGGTAATGCCCAATCATTTTCTCAATGGATTCCTCATGGTGCTTGTACATAATAATTCCTCCCATAACGCCTGTTTTGCCACTAAAATGATTTGCAAGTGTCGGGTAGAATATTTTTTGTGGATAACCCACGGGATAATTATACCCGATGGACGAATGTTTTGTCAACCGCTTACACAAAAATGACACGACGGTTTGTCATGTCATGTAAGGATATTATCTAGCAGTTGACTGTTTTCGGAGTTCCTGAACCGCCAACAAATCTAACCCACATCTTTGTGCAATGGTTTCGTCATCTAAAATATCTAGAAGTTTGCCTGCCAGCTCAATTTTAGTTTCTTGTTTTCCCTTTTCAATTCCTTTTTCAATTCCTTTTTCAATTCCCGCATTAAATACCCCTTCACTAATATTGCACATGTAGTTTACCTCCTCCGCCAACTGTCGGGTCATTTCCGTTTCCAGTTCGATCGCCAGTATTTCTTGTTTTTCCAAAGGATTCATTTCCCTGTCGAAAATAATCCCAAGCAATTTTAAGAGTTCATCCTTTTGTTTACTGCTTTCTTTCCCTAAAAAAATCATGATGACGGTTATTAAATCATAATGGCCCTGCGGCTCCACGGCATTCCCGACCAATTGCTTTTCAGTAAGGGAATATTGATTAATGCAATTTTGCAAGCCGGCAGGAGTATCTGTAACTATCCAAATGGAATAAACCCGCTTAATTTTTCCATACTCGGGGTGAGTAAAGTCTGTTCCGTTTTGTGACGAAACTAATCTGGCCCCGTAATAGACAGCCCTCGTTAGCAATGGATAAGGCAAGTGATATTTATTCTGCATTTCAATATTAATAATGACGCTGATAGGCTCACCCGTATTGGGCAATAGGGCTTCGAAACGAATATCATAACGAACAATCCCCTCATTCATCGTATTATCTTCCGTCCCAACCGATTGGATGTTTTCAACGGTTTCATCAGGTAAAACCGGGACGAGGCTGATTTCAGCATCCTTCGTCAAATACCTTTCCCTAATTTCCTTCAGGCTGCAATCTTTATAATCTTTGATTGAATTTTTCAATATTTTTGCCAAAACCGCTTTATTGGCGACGACTTTCTTGGCTGCATTATCCAATTCCGGGCGATTGCCTGCACTTGCTTGCCTAAGGCTCACAGCCAAGGGACTTTCCGTACTATTTGCCTTCATTTTATCTCCCATTTCTTTCCTATTATATTTCTATCATAGCAAATTCATGCATTTTAAGCAAGCAAGAATGCACACTTGCCAACAATCATGGAGAATGAAATGAAGGTGGACGAAAAATTTCCCCTATAATTAATGCCAAAAGGCAGGAATTTTTTGGAAGTGGCGTATGTTAAAGGCGGGCGTTTGCAAAAAGTATTATCGACATGTTATAATGGGCTTATTAGCAGGCTGCCCCAAATATGGATTTGGAGGTTGTCAGATGCAAAAAATTTCAGAAGTGTTGCAGTTTCGTTTAGTGAATGATGCGTTGTTCAAGATTTTTTTCTCAAAGGATGAGGGTGTCGGGTTTTTGAAGCATTTTCTCAGTGCGGCGCTTAAAATCCCATTCGATGACCTGTGGGGAATCCGGGTGCTCAATCCCGAGTTGACCGGTGAGCAGATTAAGGAAAAAAGCGTTATCCTCGACATTTTGCTTGAACTGCGAAACGGGACAAAAATCCAGGTCGAGATACAGGTCGCCCCCCACCGCTGGTTCGAGCACCGTTTGATTTATCAAAATGCCAAATTGATAACGGAGCAGATTGAGCGGGGGGACGATTCCTGGTTTTTGGAAAAGCGGATTAGCTTGGTTTTGATGGATTTTCAGTTGGGAACCAATCCCGAGGGGAAATTCCAACGCAAAATGATGTGGCGGGACGAAGCTGGGATTCCTTTAACGGATGTATCGGAAATCCATGTCATCGAATTGCCAAGGATTCCAGATTCAGCAGATTCAGAAGAATTGAACTGGTACAAGTTGTTTAAAGCGGGCAATGTCCACGAACTCAAACAAATTGCAAGCACATCAAAAGTCATGGGAAAGGCGGTGGAGCATTTGGAACACATTCTAGCAAGCGACGAAGCCAGGAAGCTGGCCGAAGCAAGGGATTATTACCGTCGTACTGAAAATGACCTCTGGGGCGGGGGCTATGATTACGGAAAACTTGACGGGATTGCTGAAGGCATCGCCCAAGAGGCCCAGCGGGCTTATGAAGCCACACTTAAAAAAGCAGAAGCAGCACTGGCTAAAGGGTGGACGATTCAAGAAATTTCAGAAATTTTTGAATTGGATTTAGAAACGGCACAGCGTTTGCTGCAATAGCTAAATCAAAAGTCATGGAAAAAACGAAGCCAGGAAGCTGGCCGAAGCACGGGATTATTACCGTCGTACTGAAAATGACCTCTGGGGCGGGGGTTATGATTATGGAAGGGCTGATGGGATTGCCGAGGGGATTTCTCAAGAGGCACAGCGGGTTTATCAGGAGAAACTTGAAAATGCAACGGCTGGTCTTGCCAAAGGCTATCCCCTTGAAACAATCCAAGACCTTACTGGGTTGGATATAGTCATTCTTCGAGGAATTCAGCATGAAATTAGTGGCTGACAGGCAGGAATTTTTTGGAAGTGACGTCTGTTGAGTTCGCTTTGTTGAAGGAAACTTAATTTCGTGTTATAATGAAGAAAAAGGACGGTGATTTGATGGCGACTGACTTAGAAATTCGTGAACGGCAAAAAATCCTTTTAACCACTTTATTGAAACTTAAAGCAATGAATGAAGGTTCAAAAATTAAAGGGATGGCGGAAGCCATTTCCTTAGCTAGGGTTGGTATGAACAAAGAGGATATTGCCGACTGCATTAAGGAAGTTGACGAACTCATGGAGCTTCTGAAAGACGAATAACGAAAAGGCGTGTTAAAATGGGAATGACCAACGAACAATTCAAAGCTTATGTTGCGGGTCTATTGGATGAACTCGAAGAATTTGAAGAAATGCGCAAGCATGAGAACGAAGCCGTTAAAGCGTTGGCTGAAACTAAGATTAAAAAAATCATAAAACGATTGCATGAAGCATTGGAACGCTAAACTAGCGTTCCTTTTTTGTACAATAACTAAAACTTGAAAGTGATATTTTAGGGTTCGATGTGACAATTGTTGCGAAGTTACAAACACGATTAGAAGCTTACTCTCACGGCTCTGATTAAATTTTCATAAGGCAGGGGAGCCCTATAGTTTGGATTCATCGCCTAATCAAAAATCGCCGAACCTTGTGAGTTGGGCGATTTTTTGTGATTATGCTACTTTGCGTTTTTTACGGTAGTAAAAAGTAACCGCATTCGTCCCTACCAGTAGGATGGCACCACCGATAATATACCAAAGGGTGTTGCTTGCGGGTTCGTAGGCATCCCTCTGGAGGACATCCGTGGCATTGAACGTTTCTGCTACTTCGGCTTCGATGGTGAAGTCTTGGGTGAACTCCCATTCATGGTCGAAGGAGGACGCTGTTAAGTGGAGGGTGAAGTCCCCAGACTCAAAGGGTACGCCGTCCAGCGGGATGGGAAAGTTCATGTTGGAGTTGGGTGCCATTTGCATGCCCTCGCGGCTGATTTCAAACAACACTTCGTCGCTCCCGGCCCCCGTGACGATCGCTTCCAAGGCCAGCTGGTTCACGAATACCGGCGTGGCATTTTGCAAGTTGGCGCGGATTTGGTTCCGGCGGTTTTGCTGGTGTGCTTCAACGTTCCCTAAGTTCAACTCCGGGTCGATGGCGGTGATTTCGTTCCTTAAAACGATGGCCATGACGAAGGCAAAGCGGTTTTGGATTCCAAACCCGGCACTCTCTGATTCGGAGCCCTCCACGTCGCCATCCTCCTCCTCCACTTCCATAAAGGTGATTCCCCCTGCAAGCAACCCTTCAAAAGAATCCACAGGCATTTGTATATCCAAAAAGACGGATACTTGGCCCTCGGCTGGAACAACCACTTCGCCGATGGGTGCTATAATATCCTCCATAGGAAAACGCAGGCTAGGGTCGGCCTCCACATTTCGGGGGCCATATTCAACGACACCGGACTGGTTGGTGGTGGCAGTGGCAATCTGGCTTCAACGGTCAAGTCGCTTTCCGTCGGGTTGCTCAAAATAATCTCCACCTGCTGGTTCGCCCCCGGGTCAAGCTGCAAATTGAAAAAGTTATGGCTACGGTCAATCTGGTTGTCAGGCATAACGGGCTGAACCCCAAAGTTAAAACCGGCATTTATTTGCTGGCTAGGCCCAAAAAGCACAGCCCCAAAAGCAATTGCTGCAATAAATTTTTTCATATTTTTCTTCATCTATTGTTTCTCTCCCTCAATAAAAAGTGCAACAAGCCCGCTAATGCAGAGGAAAAATTTGTGCCTGTAGAGGCATCGAATCTGGGTGGGCTTCCCAGAATCGGCGACTCGGAAGGTCAAGTTTTTCCTCGGAATGGCTTGTGGAACTGGATTGTACTAAAAAGTGCAACAAGCCCGCTTACGGAGAGCAGAAAATTGTGCCTGGAATGGCATCGTAGCTGGGGGGGGTCCCCAGAAACGATGACTTGGAAGGTCAGTTTTCTGTTCGTAGTGGCTTGTGGAACTGGATTGGCTTCTATGATTTCCTTCCCGAAGGTCAACAGTCTGAAAACTTAAGTGACTTAAACTTACAAATTTTGCCACATGTGGTTTTTGAAAGGTTCATGGGGGTTACCCAGAACCTTTCGGGTGTTAATTATTCAAATGCGGCATCTGGACCATTTAAAAGTGTCCAAGTTAAATCTGCTGAATACGTGGTCGCCAAAACGGTTTCATTTAAAGATAGTGTTACATCGTTAAGATTGAATAAGTTTTCAAGTGTCCCATCTACTCCAACTATAGCACGGGCCAATCTTTGTGCTGGTCCAGCTTCTGCTGGTACAGCCGCAACGGCAGTTCCAAATTCATCAGTTGTAGCTGGGCTACCAAAATCCCAGAACAATGTTATCTCAGTGTTATCTTCGGGAACTTGAACCCCCTCTTTATCCACTTGTGCAGTAACATTACCGATGGTAATTAAAGCAGAGTCTAATGTATCATTCAGAACTGCATCTGTTGATCCGGTGAAGGCAGTAGTTTGCTGAACAAATAATTGCCAACCTGCCCCAGTCCCACGTTTATCAATAACCCCAACAACGGGAGTATCTAAAACATCGTTTCCGTCGTCGTCTACCAAAGTTGTTTCCTCCTCTGCATCCCAAACGACGGCAGCAAAAGGATTCGCACCAGTATTAATAAACCCAGCAGCATGAATACCGAAGAAAAAGCTTGGTGCTCCTTCTGCTAATTCTTCTTCATCAGGCGTTACGATTGAGATATCCGTTGGATCAGCCTCAAAATTTATACCCGCATCTGATGTTTGAGTTTCAATCGGGTCATCCGCCAACACCGTCAATCCACTTGCTGATGAAGCCAATAACGCAACAGCCGCTAGTGCCGCTCCCGCTTTTTTCATGTCTGTAAATTTCATGTCCATTCTCCTCTCGGAAAGCGCTAGCTTCCCCTCGAATTTGTACTGCTCCCCCCGCTGACCTAACGGTTGGATAAAGAATTTTAGACCCTAAACAGTTTTATGCCATGTCCAGGGCAAGTGCTGATAAGGCTACATTCCTAGGAATGCATCGTTTTTAGCATAATTCCGAAAAAATAGGCAGGAATTTTTGGCAAGTGGCGTATGTTAAAGGCGGTGGGATTTTTGCCAAAATGTTTTTGCGTGTGGTATAATGGGCTTAACAACTTGGTTGAAATGCCCCGAAATTTTTCGGAGGTGTGCAGATGAAGAAAGATTTAGAAAGCCGGTGGAGCATTTGGAACATTTGTTAGCCGATGACGAGGTAAGGAACCGAGTCGAAGCACGTGATTACTACCTCCGTATGGAGAATGACCTGCGTGCAAGTGGTTTCGATGAAGGCGAGAAGCGAGCCAATGAGCGGGCTTATGCCGATAAGTTGGCAAAGGCACGCGAAGCCCTGGACAACAACATTCCATTGAATGTCATCCGAATGCTGACTGGGCTTGACGCAAAAACCCTTGAAGGCATCCAACGCGAATTTGAATAGGAGCCCTCAGCCACCCATTTGGGTGGTTTTTTTTAGCATAATTCCAGAAAAGTTTCGCTCTTAGGCAGGAATTTCCAGAGTTTGGCGTATGTTAGAGTGGCGAGACTTTTGCGAAAATGCTATAATTAGGGCAAGAGTCCCTCCGAATTTGATTTTGGAGGTTGATTGGATGAACCATTTAGAAAGCAGTGCGTATCGTTTGGTGAACGATATTGTATTCAAAACTTTTTTTGCAAGTGAAGGCGGTGCTGAACTTTTACGGCATTTCCTGTGTGCGGCCCTTAAAATCCCGTTGGAGAAGCTGAAGGGGATTTTGATAAAGAACCCTGAAATCAAGCGTGATAGCATTGAGCAACGAAACATTATCCTTGACTTGTTGTTGGAACTCGCCGATGGGCAGAAAATCCATGTGGAAGTCCAGGTTGGAAAGCACGCATTTTTCAAGCACCGCATTATTTATCAACATGCTAGGCTTGCGACTGACCAACTGGAGAGCGGTGATGATTTCGAGTTGCAAAAGCAAATCAGCTTGGTGATTATGGATTTCGTCTTGTTCAAGGAGAACCCGGAGGTTTTCCACAACCAGTTCCTATGGAGAAACGAACAAGGGATGGCTTTTACAGACATTACGGAAATCCATACGGTTGAATTACCTAAGGTACCACAACTGGCAGATACCGATGAACTGAATTGGTACGATTTATTCCGCGCCCGCAACGAAGCCGATTTTAAACGGATAGCGGGCAAATCACAAATCATGGCTAAGGCGGTGAAGCACTTGGAACAGATTTTAACAAATGATGAAGTGCGGGAGATGGCACGGGCCCGTGACCAGCAGCGTCGGATTGACAATGGGAACCGGAAGGAAGCAAAAGCTGAAGAACGACTGGAGATAGCTAAAAACGCTCTTTCAAAAGGGTATCCCATTGAGGTTATCCAAGATTTCACCGGTTTAGATTATGTTTTGCTTGTTCAGCTTCGACAGCAATTACACTCACAGTAAACTCTAAGGCGGTGAAACATTTGGAAGAAATTTTAACGAATGATGAAATCCGTGAGATGGCACGGGCAAGGGAATATCACCGACGGATTGAAAATGGGAACCGGAAGATGGATAGAGCTGAGGGAAAAGCTGATGGAATATTTGAAACCGCCGTAAAGGCAATGACAAAAGGGCTTCCCGTTGACGTCATCCAAGAGATTGCCGGTTTAGATATCCATACACTGCTTCAAATTCAACAGGAGTTGAATTTATAATCGTATTAAAGGATGTGATTAACTTGTCAATCATGGAATTTTCTAGGGAACGCGAGCTGATTTATGCGGCTCAGGAAGAAGTTGAAGAGCGGGCTTATGAGGAACTCCTTGAGAAAGCCAAAAGGAGCTTGTTAAAAGGATATTCTATCGAAACAGTCTGTGATATTACCGAGTTGGATTTTAACACAGTATCCGCCCTTCAACAAGAAACCCAATAACCCCCCACCACCCAACCGGGTGGTTTTTTAGTCGTTGCCTACCACTGTGGATAGGAACCAGGTGATGGTTGTCCCGTACTGGACGGGGTCTGGCTCTGTGGCGGCTGGGACGAATAACTGCACCCCATCGGTTTGTTTCCCATCAGGGGTCAGCCCCCCGAATACTAGGTAGGAAATATGGGGGACGTGCCCCATGGGGACGGATTTTGCCAAATTCAACGTGCCGTCAGGCTCGAAATCGACGTCATAGGTGGTTATCCCATGCCCCGCAGGCAAACTCGTCCGCACGTTCAAATAACGAAGCCTGAGTGTAGCACCTTCCAAATTCGCATTTTTCGTCTCGGTTGTTGCCGTAAAATAACCGTCCTGCCGCACATGGAGCTGCCAGCCGTGGCCCTCCCCCCGCCGGTCGCTGACCCGCACAAAATGAGGCACGGTGCCAGAATCGCCCATGAGCTCGGAGGTGTAGCCCTTGTAAGGGAGCGCCCAGTAAGTTTCGTCCTCGTCGGAAATGTACATCACCCCGAAGTCGATGTCGGTAATCCGCTCCAGCAGGAGGTTCCCGCCGAGAAAGCCCACATTGGCGCTGGACTGTTCGCTGGCGGCAATGTGCTGGCGGGTGCCAAATCCAGCAAGGCTAGTGGCGGCCAGCAACGTAATGGCGGTCACCTTGGACTTTCGTTTCTTGATGGCAAGGAGCAAGGCGATGGTGAGGAGGCCCACTCCGACCCACACAAGAATCGTCTGGGCATAACCCCCGGTTTGGGGAAGGCCCCCAGGCCGACGGTTCGGGGCAGGTTCGGAGGGCGCTGCTACGGGCCGTTGGTTGCTGGCAGGCGGCGTAGCAGGCTCAGGCGTTGCTTCGGGTTCAGGCTCCGACGTCGGTGGAGCAGAATCTTTCGTTGGAGGGACAGGCACAGGCAAGTCGATGATTTCCTCCTCCGTTTCTGGCACATAAATCGGTCCAGGGGGGGAAAGCACATCTTCACGGTACTGCGGCCGTTCCCGAAACCCAATCCCCACATTCCCAGTCGCCGAATTGGCAAGGGTGGAGGAGGCCGGGATGAGAAGGAGGGTGAGGGTTAGTAGGAATTTTTTCATTGTGATTGCCCTCCTTCGTTCGGCATGCCAGATTTCAAGTTCCAAGTAATAACCCCTTGATAGTTTCCAGCAAGGATAAATTGATTTTCAGCACGAAGTGCCAATCCTGCTTCATCCATGTTCCAAGACTCACTTAAATTCGTTATTTTCTCTTTTCCTGTAAAGGTCAAAGTATTTCCCACCTGTTGCTGTTCTCTATTCTGAATGTAATAGGCAAGCTGTAAATCTAGCCCTACCTCATCTTGTTTCCGCTTGAAAGCTGTAGAAATTGCAGCGGTCAAAGTCCAACCAGGATTTTCACGGGTATCAATGACTTGTAGAGTACCGCCATTAACAGTTTTTCCAATAAAACTTTCATCTTTGAAGAACCCGCTTGGATGGCTACCAAAGTCAAAGTTGGGGACAATTAGAGATAGCGCTCCGTCACCTACTACTATCTGGGCTCTCGGTTCAAAAATCGCTTGCCCAAATGTTACTTGGTTGGTCGGATTAATGTTATTTGCTCGCCCACCAATTTTCTGATGTACCAATGGATTAATCGCTACCCTGTACCATTCGGTATCATTTACTTCGTTGCTGGCATAAATACCGATGACATCCCCTTTGTGGAGTACACCCTCAGGGAATACATGATAGAACGCTCCAATATCTTCGGTCATTTTAATCCATTCCGAAGTATCTCTGATTTTCAAGCGAACGGCAGTTGGTGGATGTGAATCAGAAATGGTAGATGGAGTCACCCTTACCGTTCCACCGTTTACTGTTACCGTTGAAGCAGCCAAGTCAACCTTCACGGGACGAGGTGGAGTTACATCACGAACAGTTTCAGTGACTTTACCAATTTCAACGGTTTGGCCCAAGGCATTGACTAACGAAGCTTCGACTTGAACAGTATAACCGTGAGGAAGAAAACATCCCGCATTGGATTGCCTAAAACAGAAATTACTATCGACAGGTAATGCAATTGCAAATTGTCCTGCTTTTTCAACCGCTGGTTCGTAAGTTTGTGTGAAAACTTGTGTTCCTGTTACGTCCTTAATACTTACTATAACGGTTGCTGTTTCTTTATACAGAGGACGATATTCATTTAATCCCTGCTCAAACACAATGTTACCAGCAACTTGGGTATTCGCATTTGTCGGAACACCTAAATCCAACTGCACCGTAGGCGTTTCTTTATCAAAACCTGAAATCCGAGAAGCATTGGCTAGTTTTTGGTTTCCACCAACGACTGAAAGAGTGTCCAATGCAGCTGTAAAATAACTTTGATATTCAGAGGTAACAGAGTCAATCCTACCGAAGTTCACACCTGTCAATCTAAATTCAGCTACGGCAGGCAATGCAACCATTGGAGCATAATAATGGTCTGTACCGAGTTGCCAAGCAGCAAAAGTTGCTCCAAATGAATAATAACTGGAGTTATTTTCAACGTTGAATACACGTCCGCCCCTTGCACCAGTAAAACCATGCCGTGTTTGCTGCCCACGCATATTTTCAAAGTCATAAAAGCCTGGGTACCTCGTAGTGAAGGTTACAATGGGAGCATCGAAAATAGCATAGTCCGCAGTCGCACTTCTTCCACGAGCCACAAATTCAGCACCGTAAAGGAGTTCAATAGTAGCGGTATGGTCCATCGTAATGGCTGCACCGGATTGGGCGATAATTTCTACTTTGCTACCGCAATCCCTTTCCGATTCAGGGCAACTAACTGAGAAAGATGATTTGTTGGAAGTATTACCCCCACTTGCGGTAACGTATTGAATCCCTTGGTTACCGCCATCCCTCGAAGTGGCGGCTCCTTGCGTCGGTGTCACATTATTGTTGTTGTGGACATATAATTGTCCTCCATTAGTGACGTTAAAGGCATTGGCGAAATTATAAAAACGCATGGCTGGTGCAGCAGATACACTTGGACGACGTACAACTCGAAGTGTTGCATTATCTAAGTTAAATGTTTGATAACCTACCCCACGAAGCCTTAACGCTGCCCCGTAATTGTTGTTATTTCCATTGGAAGTAGCTTCTAATAGGGATTGGTTAGATACTTCAACTACTCCATTACGGACTGAAGCAATAAAAGCTGGCAAGGAGCGTTCGTTTGGGTTATTTTCACCCGAGGACGCTTTGACTGTTGCACCATTCGTAATCTTGATAGCAGGTGTCACGGTTGTTTGCCTACCATTTAATGCAATAACCGCATGGCCATGCTCACTGTCTTGAGCTGTTCCAGTCCCAATTTGTCCGTGCCCACCACTTGCTTTTAATACAGCACTTTGCCCATTAACCTCAAAACTCAATGGATTAAATAAATCTGTAATCTGTTCAGAAGAAGTGTGTGAACCGGCCCAAATTGCATGAGTATAGGAAGAAGCTAATGTTACCGTCGAATTATCAATCCTAAAAAATGTATCGTATCTTATATCGGAAGGACGGATTCGGATTAGGGTATAAGTTCCTTCAATATTTACTACTGCACTATTGGTTATTTCTACTCCACGAGCGACAATAACACCTGCACTAGAAGAAACAGCCGTATAAGTCGAAGGTCTAGTGTTCGTTCCACTTCCCGTTGTCCCTGGCAGAGTTTCCACTGTCGAGTTAAAAGCATGGGTCGTCACCCAGTTGATAGTCCCGCCTGGGATTTTCAAAATACTGTTTTGCGACCTGAAAAGTCCCGCTGTAGAGTTTCCTTGATGGGAAACATTATATAAAGAAACTGTCCAATATTGCCCCCCAGTTGCTGTTCCTGTGTCAGTTCCAGCAGAGGTTGCTGTTATTCCCGCATCGGTGTGACGAATGAAATAATGATTAGACAAAGCTTCCTGATTGGGGTTGCTTGCAAGATTTCCCATAATAACTGTTAAATTTTTAACGTTAACTTGTGGGCTTAGGGTCTTTCTTGTCGCCAAGATAAATCCGGCTCCAATGTTCCCAGAGGTGTTAGAAAAATTAACTGTGTTGCCATTTCCTTCAAAAGTGATGGAACGATTAATTTCTGGCAACTTCTGTCCTGTCCCCCTCGTCACATTACCTGTCAACCTGATGGTATGGGCTACTGCACTATCTTCCTTCAAATTAGTCAGGAGGATAGCTGTATAAAGCAAATCCCAACTGTTGACTTCAAAATCAATGGTGTAATTACTTTGAAGGATTTTTACCTGCCGATTAATTGTTGGAATGTTTGCACCTGTGCCACGGCTAATATTGCCAGTTAGATTAATCTCATGGACATTAGCATTTTCCACCGTGTAATTAATCAAATTAATCGCAGTTGTCAATCTTGCCCAACTGTCCACATTTACCAACATCCGGCTAGATACGATTTTAGCTGAATGGGTGCTAGTCCACACCATATCGCCAGTCAGTGTTAGCTGATTGTACTGCCCTTTGAAAAGTCCTGCTGATGTGCTTCCACTGGTTGTAACATCCTTGACATTTTCTAAGTATACTTTCCAGTTGTTGGTGTTAGTAGAGGTGTTTAAACTTCGCACTAAATAATGATTATCAACCACCCCAGAACCAGAGTTATAGTCACCCATTGTCACATCAACGTTGGCAAGGGTGAAAGTCGGTGAATACATTGTCCTATTCGCTAGAACAAAACCATGCCTATTATTTGCGCTCGAAGTGTTGTTGATTGTATTCCCGAAGTCAATTTTATAGCGGGTTGAGGCACTGCTTTGGATTTTTAGGCTTCTACTGATTTCCGGAAGTTGACTATTATCTGAACCACGAGTAATATTCGCAGTTAAATTAATAGTGTGCTCAGTGCTGTTGTCTGTAGTTTTGTTGATGGATGAAATTGCGTAGCGAAGTTGTGTCCAAGAAGCTACATTAGCAGTTACTTTGCTTGCTTGAATGGAAATGTCCCTTGATGTATTCCAAATGCTATTGCCAGTGATAGTCAAATAACTGTCTGGGGCATTCATCAGACCAGCTGTTGTTTCTGTGGCAGTTGTTGTAGAACTAGCTGCCGTGTGAGTTAGTCCGTCAATTGTGACATTCCAAGCTTTAATACTACCGCTGCTCTCATTCTGAATCAAATAATGGGTATTTGAACTCGCTCCAGAGTAACTTCCCATGTACACTCTTACATTTTGGAGATATAGCGACGGGTTCGTAATCCCCTGTGTATTTGTCGCACTTCCCAATTTAAAACCAAATCCATAAGCACTTGAAGTGTTGTTAAAGTTAAGATAATAAGATGCTGAACCGGTAATCCTAACATTTCTCTTAATAGCTGGTAATGCACTGCTTACATTATTTCCTGAACCAGTCCCTCTGGCTACATTCCCTGTCAAAGTGATGGTGTGGGTAGCCGTCACGGCGGATTTATGAAGGGAATATTTTGGTAATAAAATGAAAAATTATGTTGTTTTAAGGAATTTTAGACTTTTCTAGCGTAAAGTTTAGAAGCAATTAACTAAATTTTCCCCAATAAAATAGAAGATTTATTCAATAAGAGTGATGAAGTGAAGGAAAAATATTCTTTTTTCCATTTTTTTCCGTTCGTAAATCAGCCGTGGGTAGCCGTAAGGTCTGTGTTATTATTGATGGTTGTAATCGCATCGTATAATGCTTGCCATGAATTTACATTGTTGATGGTGCTTGCCGCCAACGGCATTATCCCAACAACCTCACGCACTTGAAATTCTTGCCCGACACCCAGTTCCAGCACTCCTGCTTCTCGCACCGTAATTTCGTAGGTCCTGAAGCCGTCTTCCGGAAAATCTTCGTGGGCGACGTGGAGGATGATTTGTGTGCCGGGTTCGGCTTCGTCGCTTGCGACCAGGTAGGAGTTTTGGGCGGCTTCGTCGAAGTTGAGGGCGATTCCTGACAGCCCTTCCCCTAGCAATCCGCCCAGGTCATTGGTGTCTTGGTAGAGGCGCTGGGTGCCTTCCAACTGGGAGAAGCCCATGCCCGCCTCGATGAAATCCACTTGGAATGCCGGGTTTCCGACCAGTGATTCGAAGGCTGACCCCTCATCCCCCGTTTCCAAATAATCGGATTCCTCTAGCATTTCCTCCTGAAAATCTTCCTCTTCCTCTTCTTCTGGAACTTCTGCTATTTCTTCTTCATTAATTGGAATGTCCTCGGCATCGTCACTTGACTCCGTGGCGGGATATTCGTAGTCAGCCGCCTCTTCCTCATAGGTGACATAATCGAGGTACGCAGGCTGTGGATAGTAGTCGGTGTAGGTTGGCGGGTCGCTGTCCACGGTCTCCGCTATGATTAAACTGATTGGCGTCAATAATTGGACGCTTAATAATGTGGTGGCACTTAAAGAAGCCACAAATCGTTGGCGTAATCTCCTCTTCGAGTCCAAATCCACACCCCTCTCCCCTAAAATGGTTTTTATCTGACTTTTCGCCTTACAGGGGTTATCATACCACCCCCCTCCCGGAAAATTTTGTCAATTCTTCACCCTGTCAACGGTTTTTTTGATTTTCTTTTCGACACATAAAAAAAGGAAGCCCCCGCCAAATGCGGGAACTTCCTTTTTCGTGTGTGATTATCCGTAAATTTTTTTAATTTGAGTTTCAACCCAAGCGATGGCTTCCTTGCTCATGCCTGATTCCAGGCGGGCAATTTTTTTTGATAGCCCTACAATCTCAACATCCCTGTTTTCTGCTTGGATTTCCAAAAGGTCAAACAAAATTTCTGCTTGTAACTTCTCTTGCTCTGTTTTCGTCGGCATCTGTGCACATCCTCTCGCATTTATTACCTTTAGTTTAACATATTTACTGCCACAATGCAATTTCGACAAGCCATCCCCTCAAAAAAAGGAAGCCCCCGCCAAATGCGGGAACTTCCTTTTTCGTGTGTGATTATTTGTTGATGTTGTATTTTTTGTTGAATCGTTCGATACGTCCATCAGCTTGAGCAAATTTCTGGCGCCCTGTGTAGAATGGGTGGCAGTTTGAACAAGTATCAACACGGATTTCTTTTTTTACTGATCCGCCTTCGAATTCGTTACCACAAGTCGTACAAACGATTGGAACACGGTTGTATGTAGGATGGATTCCTGCTTTCATTTTTAACACTCCTTCAGCCCTGATTTCGTAGGTTAATCAGAGAAAGTTTTTATATAACACATGAATTATACTAGATTACAAGCCATTTGGCAAGGGATTTTGCTAAAAACCGATTTGTAATTTCTGGAAATGTGCGTTGTAAAGCTCCCTATCCAAAAAAGAAGCCGGATGATGGTCTCGGCTTCATGGATATTTTACTCTTCAACCTCTTCGCGCCAGATTTTGGCACCTAGGTTGGTTAGCTTTTCTTCGATGTTGGAATAGCCCCTGTCGATGTGGTAGACATTGGAGATTTCCGTAACGCCATCTGCGATGAGGGCTGCTATGACAAGGGATGCCCCTGCCCGAAGGTCGGTTGCCTTTACCCGTGTTCCCATGAGGGAGTAGGGGCCATTCAGCATGGCGGCATTGCCATTGACCTTGATGTCAGCACCCATTTTATTCAATTCATAGCAATTCTTGAACCGGTCTGAGTAGATGTTATCCGTCACCATCCCAAAACCAGTAGCCTGGGTTAGCAGAGTCACCAAAGGCTGTTGAAGGTCGGTTGCAAGCCCTGGGTAAATGCTCGTCTTAAAGTCGACGGCGCGCATGTTCTGGCGGCCGCGGACGATGACATGGTCGGCAAACACGTCGATGTCCACGCCCATTTCGCGAAGCTTCAAAATAAGTGCCTCCAAATGATGGGGGATGATGTTGTCGATTTTCACCTCGTCGCCGGCTGCCGCTGCCAATGCGATGTACGTCCCAGCCTCAATGCGGTCAGGTATAATGGCGTGGCGGGTACCTTTCAACTGGTCCACACCGGTAATGCGGATTTCATCGGTCCCACCCCCTTTGATTTTAGCACCCATGCTGTTGAGCAAGTTGGCAAGGTCAATGATTTCTGGTTCCTTGGCGGCATTTTCGATGATGGTCAGCCCTTCTGCCCGAACAGCGGCCAACATGATGTTGATGGTGGCCCCTACAGATGGGAAGTCCAAGTAGATGGATGCCCCCACTAACCGCTCAGCTTTCAAATAGATGGCGCCCGCTTCTTGCTTGATGGTCGCCCCTAGGGCCTCGAAGCCTTTCAAATGCAAGTCGATGGGACGCGGACCTAAATAGCAACCGCCGGGCATGCCAATAACCGCTTCCTTGAATTTTCCAAGAAGCGCCCCCATAAAGTAGTATGATGCCCTAAGTTTTGTCACTGCCCCTTCAACCAAGGGCGTATTTTTCAGCTGGCTCGGGTCAATGATGAAATCTTCCCCTTCCAGGCTATATGTACCATTCAATTGTTCAATCATGGTGCCAAGATGTTTCACGTCAACAATATTAGGAATCCCTTCCAAGACCACGGTCGAGTCAGCCAGGATGGCTGCAGGAATCAAAGCAACGGTGCTATTTTTCGCACTATCAATACGGACTGTTCCCCGCAAAGGGTGCCCGCCTTCAATCTTAATCACTTCCATCGCGCTCTTCCTTTCTAAAAAAATACCTAATGTATTATATCAAATTCATGGCGGTAATGTGCCTACCCGACATGTATTCTTTTTTGGGCAAATAATCCTTATTGTATCAAAAATTCCAAAGAAATGCACGCTAAACATGATTGATAACGTTATCATGAGTTTATTTCCGGAAATCTGCTAAAATTCACCCTTCCCGAGTTTTACACCCGTCTCCGAAAAAACTCTGTCGAAAAACATCTGATATCAAGGGTTTTAGGGGTTGAAACCCGTTTCATTATTTGATATAACCCGAGTTTTACACCCGGCTCCGAAAAAACTCTGTCGAAAAACATCTGATATCAAGGGTTTTAGGGGTTGAAACCCGTTTCATTATTTGATATAATTAATATACATATATCAACATAGGATTGGAACGGGAATTATGCATATCGAGAAAATTAAAAACAACGGCGTCGATTACCTGCGCCTTTCCAAGTCGCACTATGACAGGGAACTGAAAAAACAACGGAGGACGGTC
>Ga0268261_10000456_pt1 | contig 25388 bp, 26 predicted proteins | sample TergutNc150P1_FD_190353 | JGI IMG/M metagenome (GOLD analysis project Ga0268261, IMG submission 190353) | Nasutitermes corniger P1 segment gut microbial community from laboratory colony in Florida, USA - Nc150 P1 (SPAdes) (version 2) | ecosystem: Host-associated > Arthropoda: Insects >... | reverse complement strand
CCCCCCCTTCATGTCTCGACAGTGCTAGTGGATCTCATTGTCGAAGCTTCGTGATCACACTCATACGTGGATTACACGTGGCTTCTCTACACGCAACTTGCCAGCGGGTTCAGTAGCAGCTCTTAAACTCACTGACGACTCAATCCGAGCGAGGGAAGTTGAAGTCTGTTGAACTAAACTCTTTACTGGCTGGCTCGTATAATACCCCGCTTGTAAACTCGCTCATTGTAATTGATACGGCCACTAAGTAGCATGTGATAAACCACTAGAATTCTTCATTTCATCTCTGAGATGTCGAATGATGATCTAACGCACTACAAGCTGACCGCCCAGCCTTTTCATTCCCACATGTAATAGGCAGGGCTATTTTACTCGCTGCTCGTTCACTAGCTGGCGACTGAACTCGCTGGCGGGTAGCGTGCACGGTAGCCTCGTGTAATCGCCGCCTTGGACATACCACACTCGGTAGGACTCCTCTGGAAGAGTGGTTGGCCAGTCGCAGAGACCTCTACCCGGCAACACACAACACCCACAAGAGACAAACCTTCATGCCCACGGGGATTCGAACCCGCAGTCGCAGAAAGCGAGTGGCCGCAGACCCACCCTAGACCGCGCGGCCACTGGGAACGGCCTTTCTGGCATTTAGTAAACTCAAAACACAGTTCGGGACTCAGTTTTACAGCGCCTCTGTGCGATAGCTCGAAATGTTTGCCCGGCAGTTGTATACGAAAGTCCGAATTCGTCGTACGAAAGACGGATTAGGGGTGAAAATTTATAATGTTCGAAAGTGCAGGTTGTCCGAAATTTAAGGACACTCTGGTAATTTATTGTTATCGTTGTGGACTGAGTTCCCAGACCCAGTGTGAGTGCGTCTGCCTGTTGCTGTTCTCTTCGGGGCTTGCGCAATGCAACATTGAATCCTAGGGTCCGCATGTGGGAGAGTGCATTATATGCACTTCTTTGACATAAGGAATGCTTGCAGAATTTTGAACAGAGAACTTGATGGAATATCTCACGTGGAAGGTACAGGCGCAGATGGGAGCGTAAGTGTATTTTAAAAAATAGTTTGGGAAAACCTGGATTGTATTCATGCGTGAATTTTTAGTTTTTAACGGCTCGGAAGTGAGTATTAAGATTTGCGGTATTTGGTATGTGACGTCCTGTACGTTGATAGATGTGTATTGACATTTTTGTAGAACCTGACTTCTCTGTATTTTGAGTATACGGCATCTGGTACTGTACACTGCGTCACATCCGAGAAGGCCATAATCTGGATTCATCTGGCTGATGGTAGGAACAAGTGGCGCTGTGTGTTTAACTTTTTAGTCTCATAAAGGGTGGAGGGTGGGGATATTTTGAGTAATTAAGCGACCGTTACTTTCTCATGCATTGTGCTTCATGTTGTTGGTTGATTTCGGGCAGAGACAGCGACTCCGTAAATCAACGCGCAAAGCGACCATTAAAGAGTCATGACAGGACCGAAACAAGACCTAAGAACGTGCGCAGCCTTTTGTGGCATACATCAATGGTGGTTACGTGGTTATTTGAAACGTGTATTACTAATCACATCGTATTAGAGTATGCGGATAACATTCACTGATACCGACTGGGGAGTTTGCAATGGGGAAGGCCGATCTTCTCTTGTTTGTGACCAGTAAGCGATGTATTCCAGTTAAAATTCACTGGTATGAAGTACAGTCGTGTTTTGTGCTTGTGAGATATTACAGTTATTGTCTCTTGTGTTCTGTGTGGTTAGAGCAGTGCATAATTTTGACTTCAGGCTTGTTATAAACGAACACCGAACAAATTACGACTTGTACTTGTTAAAACTATATCATGCTGCGATAGAAACTCGTACGTTTAACGGGTTCTTTGTGTGTGTGTGTGTGTGTGTGTGTGTGTGTGTGTGTGTGTGTGTGTGTGTGTGTGTGTGTGTGTGTGTGTGTGTGTGTGTCCCAACGTCGTCGCGAGTGTTATTAGACGTTACCCACGCTGTACAGGTCAACTGCGTTCTCTTGAGTAAATGACTTTACATGACTTACAAGACTGAGTGTACATCATTGATTATTACGTCGACCGTACCGGTATGTGGCGTCGCATTGTTGCCGAATTATGATGAAGCATGAAACTCTAAGTATAGATGTGGCTGTATTTTTGCCTTATTTGTCCGTTATTCAGACTGCATTTTAACTTAGTAACCTACTTCTATTCAATCTAAGGCAGTGATCATTAAATATTATGATTGATTAGTTGTTTGATTGATTAGTTGTTTTTGTCTTAATTACGCTGCATGCAAATCGCGTTTTTTGCTCCATATTATGCTGCAGCATCTGTGGCGTGTTTGTCTCTGTCATGCATTTTGTAGTTATCTGCAAAATGGCGCGTTTTACGGGGGAGGGGGTGGATATTTAGCGTGAAATGTGTGTTTTGGTTTTCTTCACAAATTTTATCGGGAAGTTTTATCGTACCGGGAAGAATTGAGGGAGATACTATCGTAAACCGATGTCAACCAACCTTGAATTTTCTGTATACATTTGAATAACAATTGCCGCATATAAATACGAAAATCCGTCCAGTAGGTGCTGAGTTGTTCCTTACGGACGGACAGACATGACGAAGCTAATAGTCGCTGTTCGCAACTTTGCGAACGCGCATTAAAAACTCCTTAAAAAAAACTTGTAGGCCCACGTGTTTTTCAGTTTCTTATGACTCTCAGAATAAATAGCGACTATTTCCCTAGCTGATTGTATGTTTTACGTGGGGTGGGAACTGAATTGTTGAATAAGGTCAATGGTCCTGAGGTTTCATTATGGTAGTACTGTTACTGCCGCGCGCCTATATGCGTAACGGGGACAGCCAGATGTTAGGAAATGTATATGTAAAGGTACCCCAAGACATGTGTATGCAGACACAAATGGTAGGCGGAGGAGGTACCTGTTCGAAACATTGGCGTTGGATGGTGTTCGTTGGTTGGCACCACACCCGTGCCGCTTTACCCCCTGGAAGGAGACCTGACATCCTTTGTGCAGGAAACTGGGTGGTCGTCGGGGCCGGTCTGGACGGGCAAGGAAAATCTCGCCTCCACCGGGATTGGATCCCTGGACCGTCCAGCCAGTAGCAAATCGCTATACTCGTACCGACTACGCTCTCCCGGCCGCCAGCGAGATTTTAGTACGCATCCTAATTTTGGTAAAGGTATAGGTATTCCTTTATTAAGCACCGTGCCGTGAACGTGTGCGGGCGGAGGTGTAACTGTACGCATACTTAACCTCGGCAGTAGATATGAAAGAGTGGTCATCTTCACGCCATATTCGCTTTACCGCCAAGGAAAATGCCGCCGGTTCGCGTTCGTTACGAGACTCGTTAGGCCTCATTTCCTGGCTGGACGCTACGAGTAGAGGAAATGTATGCTTTTGGGGGGCTGCAAGTGTAACTCGTAACGTATTATTACAAAGCATCACTTAAAACCCTTCTGCAGTCGAACTCGGTTATAATGTCATCGAACCGAATAAATTGTGTCGTTATAAACGAGTGTCGCTATAAGCGAGGTTTATGCTAAAAGTGAAGGAAAAATATTTCAAGACAAAGTACAGGTCTGAAGGCATATTAAGTAACGTTAATGCTATGATCTATTTCAAATTTAAATTGCAATTAAAATTCAGGAATAAAAAATACTGTTCCTATAATTGTGAATTTCCATAAGGGTTTGCGCTCAACAATATATTAACTTAAAACTGAAATTTAGGAAGAAGAAAAGTGAACCATAAGAAAAGGACCGCTCACTGTTACAGTCCCTCTTGCTGCAACCACCTAAGCAGCGCCTCATCGACGTTACTTCGTTCGGGTTTTCGAATTCGCTCTATTCTAGATCCATTATGTTTTTTCCAAGTAGTTTGGAGCGTAGAATTTACGACACCTAATTCCCGACACATGTTAGTTTCGGCCCTCCCCTCTTTTCCGTTTCTCTTATCACTTCAACGATTTCTTCACCTATTAAAACCGTTTGTCCGTGAATGTAGCCACGCCATCACTATCAGTCCCCTGTTAACTACACGAGTATTGAAATAGAGGGCAAATTTGGGAACAAAGTGAACCACATTTACTGTTATTTTCGGGCTTGGAATTCATGTAGCTACCTGAAAACGTAGAGAGCGTACCTTCGCTAGGACAAGGATGTCGTTGACTTCACAGAATAGCCTACTTCTTGGAAAATTATATTGTAAGCGATAAGTGGCAATTTCGCTACATCCAAGGTAGATGCTGTTATGTATGTCGTACTAAACGAGGAAGAAAAACACGTCCCTTGTGGGGAATTAGTTGGTACCGTAGAATATATAACGTTATAGCCGAGTTGCCGCACTAACCGAGGTCGTTGTAACTGAGTTCAGCAGTATATACTACATGTTTTTTTAATGCGGCCTCATTGAGTGCATCCATAAGTGTATAAGATGTGAAGGTATGTAGATACGTATGTTACCGAGTGATGTTTCGAGGCCCTTTGGCAATAAGGCATGTGTATAACCAGTCATACCCACGTTGAGCACGAACATACCAGTGCATACGTCGTGCGGGCGACCCCACGTCAAATCGCACAAAACAGGCCGTACTGAATTTGTATTTCTAATTTTTAGGCGCGTTCGCGAAATCGCAAAGCATGCTGGATAACTAAAGCTACAGACAAACACTCAGAATATGTAATACTTATTGATTTTCCACTACAACAATTATTGCACGAACGCACCTCTATATTACGTTTATGCGTATATTTGCGTGTCTTGGTTAATTCTGTGTACGCGCGTTGGGTTGGACGTCTATTTGAAGTAACTGTCGTGACACTTTGGCCGTCTAGCTTCATTATTTTTCGAGATACCTCAAATCTAAATTATAATATTCGTTCCTCGCTGCTGTTTCGAACACTGCATCGCCAGAACGGCTTTAACACATTGTGGGCGGGTGACGCAGATTTGCGTCTATACATTACAACTGTGCAAGACGGATGACGCAAATCTGCGTTTTTAACACGCGCTTGGTTTCCACGCACTATACACTTAATTACGTAATGCATGGAGCCTGTCTCCGAATGGTTCTGCTGACGGATGTTTATAGAAACGTGACCTCACTCCGAATTAATGATCTGTGACAAATATAGAGAAGAAACAGCTCTTTATTTTCCTCAGTTGCTCTACTCTGCATTTAGTCAGCGTTCAGACTTCAACCACTCTACACCCATGACGGAAAGAGGTAGTTCTTACGAGAAAAAATATCTTACAGAAGATGAAATTTCAGCGGAATTGTTGGCGGACACATTATCTGATATTCCTGACGACGCTGATAGTGACAGTGAAAATGACAGTGACTTTTCTATTATTGGAAATAGGCAAAACAAAATTGTACATCCTTTACCGAGTTACAGTGACAGTGAACAAAGTGCAAACGAAAGTGACGATGACGATGAAACACTAGATTCGGCGGTTTCCACATGGGTAAAAACAGATAAAACACCAAATTTAGGGCCATTTACAGGAAAGCCAGGGGTGAAATAAATCTTAGAATGAGGAATGTATCAGACAAGAGTTGCAGAGAAAATCGGAACACATTTTTTATGTTCAATAACCCTTTTTTTTTTCGAAAATCATCCCGTTTATGAGATAATGTGGAAAAATATGGCAGAATTGTGCAGGCCCCAGCTTACCTTATGGCACATGCGCATTTTATGCTAGGTGCCTAGGGCTATAAACATGCACTTTTAGAATATGTAATACTTATATCCTCATACCTGAATGGACGGACATTCGAAGCGTTCTTCCAAACTGCCACATCCACTAGTCGTCGCATGCGGGCTGGCGTAGCTCAGGGTGGAATAATCCCACCCGTTCTATTCAGCCTGTATGTGAGCAATATGCCCTCCCTCGCCTTCCCGCCACGTCGAGCTGGCTCTCTATGCGGACGACACGGCTGTCATAGCCACGTCCCATCAGCCAGCGATGCTCGTCAAATACCTGGAGACCTACCTCAATAACCTGGAGCTGTGGCTGAGTGAATGGAGGATCGCCATCAATGTCTCGAAGAGCTCCGCGATGCTCTTCGCCAAAACCAGCAGGCGCATCCGAAAACCCCGAGCAGTACAGCTCTTCGGGAAGCAAATCCAGTGGGTCGACGACGCCCGTTATCTTGGTGTGACCCTTGATAAACGGCTCAACTGGTCGAAACATATCGACCAGGTGAGAAAGAAAGCGGCACAGACTGGGAACGCTTGGATCTCTCCTGAACAGGAGAAGCGGTCTCTCCATCAGGAATGGTGTTCTACTGTATAAACAGCTCATCCGTCCCATGATGGACTATGCGTGTCCCGTTTGGAGGTCCGCCGCACGCTCCCATATCAAGAAACTGCAAGTACTGCAGTCGAAGTGTCTTCGCATTGCTACCATTGCATCCTGGTACATTGGTAACAGGCAAATTCACGACGATTTGGGAGTCCCCTACTCCGACCACATCAGATCTCTGAGAGATTTGACTCGAAGTTAGGTGATATTGGGAACCGGCTAGTTGAGCAACTTGGCAGACACTTGCGCTGACCAAGTGTCGAGCTGCGCCCCCTAATAAGGGGAACACAGGATCGACAACTCGTCCTGGTTACCTAGGTGGCCGCGGACGCATCGACCCGCGCCAATTGGCACTTTTTCGGCTACCCTGACTGAGATTTTTCCGTGATTTTCCTCAGTCGTTAGGCAAATGCCAGGGTATAACTTGCAAGACGGGCAACGGCCCTCACTCCTCCCAAATTAGGCGTTAAATTTTACGCTGTTAGTCTATCGTTTGACCACTCTGGGTTCGAATCCCAGAAAGCCTTCGAACCAAAGTTTTTCCCCTCAGATATGACCTACTGCTATGTAAGCAGTGGACCTTAGTATGCTCGCGTCGAAGTTTTTACCCGCGACCGGAAATCGTCAGCGTAAGCATAAGCCCTGTTATATAGTTCTGGGTGTCTGTTACTGAGCCCAGCGATGCGGTTAACGCAGGAATGGCTATACGGGCCGAGGGACGTCGACTTGCGCTTCGCGCAAGTCTCCGCCCTCAGATCTTTGGTTGGTTGGTTGATGTAATACTTATTGCTTTTCCACTCCCACCATGGCTGCAGGAACGCGCCTTGATGTTACGTTGTACGTACTTTGCTTGTCTTGAGTTTTTTAACAGACATAGTTACAGGTGGTACAGAATTTGTATCGCTGGACCCTTGTCCTTAACATCGTTGAACGCATAATATGAAGATGATATTCTGACGTTCTTCTGGCTGTCAGGCCGTAAACTGGAAAATTGTCGTATGCGGTTAACGCAGGAATGGCTATACGGGCCGAGGGACGTCGAGGCTGCACGAACGCGCCTTGATGTTACGTTGTACGTACTTTGCTTGTCTTGAGTTTTTCTAACAGACCTAGTTACAGGTAGTACAGAATTTGTATCGTTGGACCCTTATCCTTACCATCGTTGAACGCATAATATGAAGATGATATCCTGACGTTCTTCTGGCTGTCAGGCCGTAAACTGGAAAATTGTCGTTGAACGGTTTCCCTTGTCTTTTCACATCCCCCTCCCTTACTTCCGTTATGTTGTTTTCTTCTTCACTTCCGGACCTAACACGAGGTATTTCAACGCTCCATGTAATTATGTCAGCACCGTTTCTTGCACAGCATCTGTAACGAGACGATTGCGTGTAGGCTGATATTCTTATCCACAAGAGTAGCCTAACCTGCCTAACGCAGCTAGCAGTTTTTAGTGCCCATTCCCCTCATCTTTCTCTGCACAAGTCTGAATGTTTAATACATTGAAATAGTGATAATACAAGAGCTGAAGGTTGTACTTTTACTGCTTTTTTGTCTGCTTTTCCTACTCAGTGTAATGGCTCTCTGCGTTTCATATTCCCCACGCCTCCACCCTCGGAGGTATCATAAGAGTATAACTGTGAAACCGGCACTACCATTTGATACGGGATGTTCCAGGGCCTTGGCTGTTGTGGTGTGAGATGCCCACTTATCCACCTTGCGGTGTCCAGCGCGTGTACCTCTTATTGCTTTCTGAGAAGTTTTCATTGTCACCCCACGTTATTCTAACAGGTATTTTGAGGGAGGTGGCAGAAGACGAACCTCGAGGCATTTTTCCCCGGATGTGGCACAGTGGTATGGGAGTGAAAATGAAATTTGAGAATGTAATAGCAAGTGTCCGCTTAGGTCTTTATGTTGAATTGTGTATTGATGTGACGTAGGCCTATATAGTGTTGGTTTTAAAATGAGTTGTTGCAAAGCTGTCCAATTTGAACCTCTCCGGATATTCTACGTTCGAAATAGTCGCGCGAGACAAATCTGAAGATTACATAAGCGACATCTGGAATGCTGGTCGACCGTAAATTGACGGCAGTTTTTTTAGTGCCCATCTAGCATGTCAAGTTAAAAATAATAGGCGTTTGCGGCGCGGTTTGACGTGGCATCGCTCATACCGGCTTTTGTGATTACAGATGTGAAGATGCATCTCATGCGGTACGGAATGATGTGTCGATAACGTGTGACAGTTACACTGATCTACAGTCAAAAACTAGCATTGATAAAATTAGTCTTCTATGGCTATTTCGTGAATGCTGAACACGAATATGGTATTAAGAATTGTTGTTTAGCTCTTGTTTCGTAGATACAGGAGGTTGCGTTCATGTACAGTGCGTTCCGATTTCAATGTACGGTCTGAGTCATAAATGACAATCACGGGTGACAAACGTTGTGACTAGTGTACATGATAGGTCATCAACCACGGGTGACTAACGTTGTGACTAGAGTAAGGTCACATGATAAGGTCATTGCATCAGCCGCCAGACAGTGCCTCAGTTTCAGTCTGTAGAAGCGCAGGTATAGGACAGGATGTCTCGCTCTTGTGTGAACATTGCGGACCTATTCTGTTATGTGTGTGTGGGGAAGTGACGTTAGTGTCACAGAGACATTCTATAATGCCTCTGATCAGGAAAGCCTGCCATCTGTACTTTGGGTGTAAACTGGGTTACCAAGACAAGAAGTGGGCACCGCACATTGTGTGCAAATCGTGTGCAATACGTCTTGGAGGCTGGATAAATCGTAAGGGAATGACAATGCCTTTAGCCGTTCCAATGGTGTGGAGGGAACCCTCAAACCACAGCAGTGACTGCTACTTTTGCTTGACTCCTCCTGTGGCAAGTGGTATGAACAGAAAGAAGAAGCAGAGAATTGACTATCCCAATATACCCTCTGCCATCAGACCTGTGCCTCATGGGAAAGATCTGCCCGTGCCGGAGCCAACAAAAGAGTACAATTTGAATTCAGAAATGGAAGAGGAAGACACGGAGAAAACAGGACCTCACGCAGAAGAACCTACAAATCCAGACTTCCAAGGTCCAGCATCTGGGTCACCTCACAGACTTACACAAAACGAACTGAACGATCTAGTACGCGATTTGGAGCTGCCAAAGGTAAAGACCGAACTGCTAGCATCCACAATGAAACAATGGAAATATTAGTGATGCCAAGATACGAGAGGGTGTTTTCACCGGTCCAGACATTTGCTCACTTTTTCGTGATGAGTTATCTGAACGCATCATTACGGGTGATGAGCAGGGAGCATGGCATGCCTTCCGAGAGGTGGTTACAGGCTTCCTAGCAAATAGAAGAACAGGTAATTACAACTATCTTGTGGAAGAACTTCTGTCCTCATATTAGAAACTGGGGTGCAATAGGTCCTTGAAAGTCCACTTTCTGAGTTCTCATCTGGGCTTCTTTCCGGAGAAATGTGGTTCTGTGAGTGACGAGCAAGGTGAATGTTTCCACCAGGACATTGCAAAAACGGGGGCAGAAACAAAGGGAAATGGAGCCCATCAATGCTTGCTGATTATTGCTGGACCTTGATGCGTGATTCTCCAAATTCGACGTTCAGTCGGCAGGCGAAGACGGCCCGATTGCACTAGAGCTATACGCAACCTTCGACTTATGACGTAGTACAAGTAAGAGACGATAGCTCGAAAACTGTAGCTAATGAAGCGTTTTTATTGTGATTTTCGTGTTTAGCAGGCACATTTCGTTTCTGCAAGTCGCAAAAAGTGAAATTTTGTATTTCAGTGTTATTGCCACCTGTCAGGTCATCAGAGTAACTGCATACTTTGTGAGCCCAAGTACACTTGTGTCAGACTAGGTTTTACTTTGGAACTCGAATGCAGTGTCTATCAGTGGCTTGGGATGTTCAGGGTGAGCAGGACAAGGAGTTTTTTATGTGCGACCGCCCCCCCCCCAACCCAACAAATCTCACGAGACCAGCAGGAATTGTTTATGTTAACATATCAGTAGTGGCTGCAATTTATTATACAACACTTGGAAAATTAGCAGGAACTCGGAAACCGAATGTACTTCCTAACCTTCAGGATGAAGACGTTGGAGGCCTCTCTGTCTCTGCCTGCAGCCCTTGCTGACGTAGTCCAGGTGCTTGTCGCCAGCCCATTCGTGTGTTAGTGATGCTATTTGTTTTTGTGCTGTCGTCGAATTGAACTTTACAGTGCGTTTCAGTTTAATCTCGTTCCACTTGCATTTTAAATTTCAAGTAGCAGACTTGCGTGGTAGTTTGCCTCCCGGGGGTGGGGGTTGGGTCCGGCAGCATGTTAGCAGAAAACGCCGGTGCAGTTGGTGAAACCGTTAATTGCCGTTTTGTGATAAAACCTTTGTCACTTGTTGGATCCGCACACGTCTGTGAGGTGTATGTAAAGCTCTGTGAATCAGATACAAACAGGGAGAACAGTACCATCACGTAGGTCCGTGCATTGGGATGTCATACATAGTCCTCCTGTTTGAAAGCAACCAGCAAACATAATCTGCATATTTAAAAGACAGTAAAGTGCTAACGATCTGTGCGGAATTCCTTTTCGTATTTAAAAAAATGATTTTTCTTGTACACATAATTACTTTATACTTCAGTGCACCAGGAAAATAAAACAGCAAGGAACGCACATTTATGAGGCGCGTCCGCAAAATTGCGGAAGCTTCGTCGTGTCTCTCCGTCCGCATGGAACAGTTGGACTCCATTGGACGGATTTTTTTTTTTTTAATTTTGATATTTGAGTGTTGTTCCTCTCGAGAAATTGCTAGTTTCATTAAAATCTGACTAGAATAAGGACGTATGTACATTTATGATATCTCGCCGAATTCTTCTTAGAATGAGAAATGTTTCAGACAAAAGTTGTAGAGAAAATCAAAACACATTTTATACAAAAATATATAAATAACCAACAAATGCGCTTTAATATTTATGGTGTATCTTATTTACAATATTCTCACCCGGTTGTGGTTAACTGTGCGTTTTTAAATTATTGTGGATGTTTTTCAATGTTGCACCGTGCATGTTGTTTCGATTAGTTCTTTAATATTCCAACTCATGCACCTATTATATAAACTTTAAAAAGCACTAATTCACATTAAAACACTTAAAATTTGCCCCTACATGTTTCGGTTCATTTTTAAGACCATTTTCAGGGGGCTCGTGGACAGTATTTTATGCAGTTACTGAGTTGAAATCGGTTGATGTACGCTCGTTATAGATTTGTGCAGTATGCGGCCATATGTCATTACCGTCTGTAATATAACGTTTTCCATTAGAGATATTGAATATGCATAATAAATTAAACACCATTAAGGGAAGTAAAATGTTGTGTGTAAACAAGACTGGACTTACCCGTTTGTGTATGTATCTGGAGTACCTGACTGGGTGAAACCTTGTCATAGAGTGTTTTGAAGGGCGCGTGGGAGGTAAGCCTGTTCGTAAAGTGGGTTGGCGTCATTGGCTAGCTGTTCTGTGATTAGCCTATTGTGCTGGCGGTATATTTGTATATACAGAGATTCCCAACAGTTCATTTTCGTACCTTTACTACATGGCTGTAAGAGTCTTAATATATCGTTTGCCGCGCCATATTTGTGCCTGTTGTTTAGTATATGTATAGCGTATGCAGAAGCAGGATTATTAGTTCTAATGTAGTGCGCATGTTCTTTATGCCTTACTGTTATCGGTCTACTGATTGTCCTATATAGGCCGTATTGCATGTTTTACATTTTAAGTGTTTTAATGTGAATTAGTGTTTTTTAAAGTGTCTATAATAGGTGCATGAGTTGGAATATTAAAGAAATATTATGGATGTGTTGGTGACAGTTATCCACATTTTTATTTTTGTAATAACATCGCCCTGAAGATGGCCGGAATACCGCCGGAAACATGGTGAGAATATTTTGAATAAATTACAACATAAATATTAGAGTGCGTTTGTTGGTTATTGGTGTATTTTTGGGCCGGATTAATGCATGGAAGATGTTACGTATTAAAATACACATTTTGTGTTCAGTTCCCACCCCCACCCGAAAATCATGTGGTTTATGAGAGAATGCAGAAAATTTTGTAGAGCCAGCCGATATAATACAGTGCATGCGCTTTGCATGCTTGATAACGAAGGCTACAGACACGCACTCAGAATATGTAATACAATACTTACTGCTTTTCCACGGCAACAGTTGTTACGCGAACGCTGTCCAGTGTTAAACGTTTATACGTACGTTGCCTGTCTTGTTTACTATCAGTCAGCGTGTTTCAGCCTAAACGGCCATCCTCGGGGACCGCAACGGAACGAGTAGAGCTTTGAAGACCATTCCGTGTTACAGTAAGAGTAAGGGAAAGATTTTTAGTATATCGGTGGTTAATATTTGATAGTGCTGTGTTTACATTCAGAATTTGAACATTTAATGGTCTTGATAGATTCTGGTCGCTCCTTTGCGTTCCCCGATTGATGGCCATTTAGGCTGCACCTTGTTGGATCAATGGTATATTAATGGAATATAGTGTATCTTGATAGTTTATTTTACTGATAAAATTAATATGGTCGGTCCCTGTGGCCGCGTGGTCTAAGGCGTAAGTCAGCAGCCGCTCGCTTGCTGGAATTGCGGGTTCGAATCCAAGCGGGGCCATGGATGTTTGTCTCTTGTAAGTGCTGTGTGTTGTACGGGTAGAGACCTCTGCTACGACCCGATCCTTCGTCCAGGGGAATCCTGCTGAGTACGTGTGTGGTTGTCATTGAGTGTGATCAGATTCAACAATAACCCTCTACACCTGCAATGAATGGGCAGAAAGACGTAAGGCTAAAAAAAAATTTTTGAACTGTTTCTCCTGACTGTTGTGTTCTACCGCTTCACAAGTGCAGTGTTTTCTTCATCGCGGTGTTTTACCGTGTGTAGTATTCTACAAAGCACGAAGATAAAATATTCAAACAGCATTAACTAAAACTGTACTGTACATTGCGTATTCATACGTTGAAAAATGGCGGCCATTCTCTACCACTGGTTCTTACTGGGTTTCAAGTTAGTAGAGTCCAGTTGAAACGTGATGGCACACGGTGACGCACGGGAGGGGAAATGAAGGGGAAACTGGCGAATGGAGTGGGTAGCCGGTACCCTTCACACTACCTCGAAACTTGGTGTATCCAGCATTACCACCGCTGATGCGCACACCTCGGCTGTCAGTAGTCGACTGAACTGACGCCCCTGCCGATTTAAATGAACTCGTCCGTTTCGCCGAAAGACGAAATCTGGTTTCAGCACGTGTGCCATCACATTTCAAACGCAGTCTACCATCGGCTAGACGATTGATGGGTATTATAGAGCATTGCTCTGTTGAATAGTGGAGTGTGTAATTGCTGGGGGGGGGAGAGATTTGCCGGAGGGCCTATCCTTGGGATTCCTTTCCATGGACAAATTACTGTAGAGTACAGTTGAAATGTGATGGCACACGGTCACGCACGGGAGGGGAAGTGAAGGGGAAACTGGCGAATGGAGTGGGTAGCCAGTACTCTCACACTACCTCGGAACTTGGTGTATCCAGCATTACTACTGCTGATGCGCACAACTCGGCTGCTAGTAGTCGACTGAACTGCCGCCCCCGCCGATTTACATAAATGGACTCGTCCGCTTTGCCGAAAGACGAAATCTGGTTTCTGCGCGTGTGCCATCACATTTCAAACGCAGTCTACCTGTTAGGCACGCGTGCCAGGACGTAAGAGAAGAAATTCTGCTTTAGCTTGGTGAGTCCATAACTTTTACTGAGCGTTGGAAAGTTTTCAATATCTTGCAGTCACTTTTTTCAAACAAATTGTAACTTGCAGAGTTGAATGTTAACTGTTGATGTTATGTCAGATCCGTGTGTGACCCACTTCAGAGCAACACAAGCGGCACCATTTTCAGCGGAAAGTGTGTTTCCGGATCCCCGCCTGGCGAAATTTGTCCATTTATTGCTGACATTGAGCATGCTTGACGTCGTACCTTCACGTCACCATCAGTCTTCACAGTGTGGTGCCTAAGCACTGGAGCAGTTTTGTTTGTACCGTACCTGTAAGAACATCTGCATCTGCCACCTTGTTTAAAGCGCAATGGTTGCTGTACGTACCACCTCGTTGAAAGCGCAGTTGTTGTTGTTTGTACCACCTCGTTTAAAGCGCAGTGGCGTCTGTGTGTACCACCGCCTTGAAAGCGCAGTGGTTGCTGTATGTACCACTCCTTTAAAGCACAGTGGTTTCTCAATGTACCATTCTTTTAAAGCACGGTGGTTGCTGTACGTACCACCTCGTTTAAAGCACAGTGGTTGCCGTATATACCACCTCGTTTAAAGCACAGTGGTTGCTATATGTACCACCTCGTGTAACATTTGGAAGCTTAATTCACATTTCGCCCGCACAGTATAGGCGTACTTGTTTATGGCCCTCATATGATTCACGCAATTCACGAGTACGGCAATACATTGACCCTCTTGTCCGTGTAATGAACATGTTTGCTGTGCGGCGAGGGCCGACTTTTACGCTGCCATCCTGAGTCAGATGGAAAGAAATAGACGTTTGAAATCACCATGCCGCGTGTGTGCATGTCTTTGTTCCTCCATTCGAACAATCGAATGAGTGAACTAACTGATTTTCGCGAAACTTGGTATGGGCTTTATCCCGCTGGAAGTCACCCAGCCCCCGTACTTTTTTTAAGTCCTCTATAAATAGTAATAACTACATGGCAGACGTGGGAGTTTTGAGGCTTGAGCGCCATTCGCTCCAGTTACGTTGAGGCCCTTACATTGTGAATGGTAGTAGAGCTTGCAGACATGTCTGCCTTTTTGTAAAGGTAGTATTTTTGCGGAGTGTAAAATGATAAGATGGCGGCCAAGCCCAGTATTTTTCAGCTCTCGATATGATAGCGGTCACGAACAGCTTGAGAGATGCGTGTGAAATTTGGCAGTTCGAAACGGCGACGACGTGAATTCTTGGAGTTACATTCGACAAACCTGTTGTGTACACAGTCTGTACTTGCAGTAAATTAGAGATAAAGGCCGTCCCGTAACAAGCAAGGAATACATAGAGTGGAGGTTGAGGTATAGCTCTACCCTTACTCCAACCGGTCGCTAGAAGGGGGTGGGTGGTCACCGCGACACCTCGGCCGCTTTATCTCCGGTAAAGAGACTCGGAGGACCCAGGAGCTTGTCTGCATGGATGCGGAAAATCTTGCCCCCACCGGGGTTCGAACCCCGGACCGTCCAGCCCGTAGCGAGTCGCCACACCGACTACGCAAGAGTAACAAAAGTAAAATTCAACAAGCGTAACAATAGCAAAGAAGTGCGTAATAAGAATACTGGTCTTTAGTGCTACTCGGAACTACTTGTTGCATATTGTATAGATGGATATCAGGCTTCATGGCGAAATAAATAAACCGTTTACCTTCGAGGAAATGAAGCTGTCACATCAGTTTGTCGTACTGTTTTATGTCTGCCGATTCACACATTCGTGCCTGTAACAGTCTGCGTAACTAAATGATCTGTCAACAATATTACTTGTGATTTGGACGCTTGACTTGCCTGCAGTGAAGGGACATTGATCCCTCCATATAGCCTATACTCGAAGATGTTTGCGTCAAAAGAACGTCGTCTATTTTTACACGAGTCAGCAGGCTTCATCAGTTAGTTCTGTTGGTCGTTCGTTTCCTGTGCTCCTGTGACCATCGCATTCGATTTCTAGTACTGTACGTATTTCAGATCTGAAATTCCGCACCTCTCTGGAAACACGGATTCTGTGACGATTCACATAACTACCAACTAAAATATCATTCAGTCAAAACACAACAATATATTCAATAATGTAATGTTACTACATGTTGCGGTTACAAGTAACCATCATCAGGCAGACATTTCAGTAAGTGGACATGGCATGTTCAGTGCCACGGTATGGGATCCCATATTGTTGACATTTGCTGTGTAGAATTTCAGACATTATGATGATAAAGTGCTCAATATTTTAGTACCTTGAATAATGTATTTTCTAAAATATCTGTGAACCTACCGGTGTAGGTCTACCACTTAAAATTTAAAAATCTTAAAACTTCAACACTCGGTATGTATGCGTCTTGAAAGACTAAGACCCTTATAAATTATACGTATAGTTATAGTTAAACACATATGAGATATTAAAACACTTTAACACTTTGGTTATGTTCTTCTAGGAAGCTGTCATATGCACATTTTTATGCCTTCTTTTGGGGGTAGGGGGTCTTTTTTGTAGTAAGTGTCACACGTTGTATAGTTCTATTCCACATTCATATTAGAGCTGATTTATTATTACGAAGCGCATCGTTTCGTACGTTTATATGTTTTCGTCGAACTCTGTGCTGTTATTTGGAATGATGTATCTGTTTTTGAATTCAAACTTTCGCCGTGTTCTGAATGTTGTATGCTTTCTTCTGGGTAGTTCCCCGGCATCTGAATTTTATATGCCGACGTTTCGGAACACTGTCTTTTCCATCTTCGTAGGCGGGTAGGTATACAATATAGGTGTACCTATCCGCCTATGAAGATAGAACAGTTTTCCGAAACGTCGGAATATAAATTCAGACGCCGGAGAATTACCCAGAAGAAAGCATACAACGATATATCTGTTGTCCGTTGTAGACATGTGGAATCACTGTAATAATGATTATTTTAGTGGATTGTAATGTTGTGAATTATAATCGGAGAAATTCAAAGTGAGCGTGGGTACGTACAGTTTGCAGAGTAGAGACGAATTTGTAGCAGCGTGTGTTATCGCATTAGTGTTGCTTGTGACTGAGATGTATAAGGAAGAAACCGGTTATGGAGGTGTACTGTGCGATCTGACGGTGTCAATCTGAATTAACGTATCGAATATTACATTGGGCTTGACCGTACATTTGTCATTTGTTTGGTTATTGATACTTGTTTCTTTGTATATATAGAATTTTTCCAAAGCGTTTAACACTTTCCCTTTATTCGTAGTGTTTATTATGTCCATGATGTTTTCCATGGGGCCAGTAGAGAGTTTATTGTCCAAAAGGTGTTGCGCAAATTTTGATTTGTTGTACCCGTGTTTGTAATCAAGATAGTACTCCCGGAACCTTACGTGAAATGGTCAACCTCTCTGCCCTGTATACTTCTTATTACAGTCGGGGCATATCAGTTGGTATACTTCGCATTTTTTCATATTTTACTTGTTGACGGTTGTTTTGTTGAGATAAAAGTTTATCTATAGTGTTTTATGTTTTTAAGGCGACATTTGAATACTTTAGTAATTAATTTTGTCTCTTTACCAACATATGTAAATTTGGCCCATTTGGTTTTGTTTAGATCAGTTTTGGTGTTTTTGTCTGCTAATGGTGTGAGATTATTTAAGAGTGAGGGATCATGTTTGTTGTTGTATTGTGTTGGCTTCTTTTGCTTTGTTGTTGACATTTAGGTTATAAGTTTCCATTTTATTAGTTAAATATCTTATTACCGCTAGTTTATGTTCTTGGGGGTGGCAAGAATTGTTTGGAATTGTGGTGTCCGTTGTCGTTGGTTTTCTGTGTATATTGAACGAGATATTGTGTTCTTCTTTCGAGGTAGTGATATCTATGAAATTTCTTTTATTTTCCTTTTCATCTTCCATAGTGAATGTCATGGTAGGGATTATGCTGTTGAATATATCTAGGACATCATGTATGTTTGTTGTGTCATTTTTATACACTACGAGAATGTCGTCAACGTAACGGAAGCAACCAAGTGTATGGTGTTCTAATAGAATGTCAATTATCTTTATGTTTTCTATATGTTGCAAGTATATTTCGGAGAAAATTGATTCAGTGGGTGCACCCATGGCAAGTCCCTACTCCTATATGTAAAGTGTGTCTTCAAGTTGAAAGTAGTTCTGTTTAATTAGGATTTGGGATATTTTCATTATTTCGTATTTTAGCTGTTCTTTGATGTCATTTTGTTTGCACGATAAGTCCATAACTTTTATTAATTCACCCGTGGGGACATTAGAATACATATTAGTAATACGAAAAGATGCAAATTTTAGGTTTTGATCAAAAGGAATTTCTCGTAAGTGATTCATTAACTGCGCCGTATTTTTTACGTTGAAGGTATTTGGAAGGGGATTGCATATACTGGGTTTTTTAGAAAGCATTTTAGCTAATTTGTACGCTGGGGAATTTTTTCAGTTTACTGCGGGTCTGATGGGGGGAATCTTCTTTGTGTATCTTTATTAAGCCTCTGATCATCGGAAGGGTGGGGTTGAGGTTAATGTATTTCCATCTTTTATCTTTATGTATAATTAGTTGGAAATCGTTTATACTGTTCCTGAGATCTTTTTGAAATTTTTTAGTGGGGTCATTATTGGCACTCCTGAAGTTATTGTTTGATATGAAGTTATTAACTTCACTGTGGTATTCATTTTGGTATACAATTACTATTGAATTACCTTTATCAGCCTTAGAAATTATAGCTCTGTTACTGACTAATTTTTCTTTAATCGGGTTTATGGCTTTTGCTCATTTCTTATGTGTGTTGCGTTGTATGTGTGTTTCTCTTCCTCTTGTTTGTATAGACGTGCTATATTATGTGCTACTTGGTAGCGTATATGGTCTTGGTCACGTGTAGGTAAATTGGGTTATGGCTGTCTCAGCTTCTAGGCCCTAGAGATAAACGCGAACAAAACATTTTTGGAAAACCTGAAATTAAGGAACCTCGGGGAACAAAATTATGACTGTTGTTTGCAATTATTACGTGTTATAATTGCAAATGACTAAATATTTACACATTTTATAACTTAGAAAAATTGATATGTTCAGGTATTTCGAAACTTACTTTTCAGTGCGCATTTCTATCCGCCGACGTACTCGTATTCTACACCGAAGAATTTTCAGTAGTTCTACATACAACAGACCAGTATATTAAGCAAACTCTTTATGCAGTTTATTTTACTCCCCGATGATTGCCCAGTAAGGGTCGAAACATGTAGGAGTTAGTGTTTTTATGATATTATTGTAACTCTAATACATATGTGTGCATTTGTTGGCTTAAATTGTGGTTATTAATTGTAATGCACGGTGGAACTTGAAACTAATAGTAAAATAAAAAATATTAGGAACTTGTGTAGGGGCATCATTGACTTTAAGAAGGATTACCAGCCTAGAAATTTTATAGTAAAGGATGAGAAGGGTGATTTGGATGCAATTCCCACAGTATTTTGGCTAGGTGGAGGAAACATTTCTCTCTGCTATTGAATATACACGGGGTTAATGATGTTGACAGAATTACACACAGCAGAACCACTAGTGCCTGAGCCGAATGCCTTTGGGTTTGAGAGGGCTACTGGAAAGCTAAAATGACACATCACCAGATTTTGATCAAATCCCAGCAGAATTGATTAAGGCAGGGGATAGAACAATTCGCTCTGAGATCCATAAACTTATTATTTCTATTTGGAATAAGGAGAAATTGCCTGAGGAGTGGAAGGAATCGAGCATTATACCTAACTATAAGAAGGGCGATAAACGTATTGTAGTAATTGTAGAGGCATATCACTTTTGCCAGCTACGTACAAAATTTTATCCAACATCCTGCTGTGTAGGTTAATTCCATATGCAGAGGAAATTATTGGGGATCGTCAATGTGAATTTCGGCGCAACAGGTTAACTACTGATCATATATTCTGCACTCGTCCAATACTTGAAAAACAAAAAAGGGGAATATAACGAAGCACGGCATCAGCTCCTTATAGACTTCAAGAAAGCTTGTGATTTAGTTAGGAGGGAGATCTTGTATAATATTCTCACTGAGTTTGGTATCCTCATGAAACTGGTAAGGCTAATAAAAATGTGTCTGACTGAAACGAATAGCAGAGCCCGGGTAGGCAAGAATTTGTCTGACATGTTTTCTATTGGGAATGGTTTGAAAAAATGAGATTCTCTATTGCCATTGCTGTTCAACTTTGCTTTAGAGTACGCCATTAGGAGGGTTCAGGTAAACCAGGATGACTTGAAAGTAAATGGTACACATCAGCTTCTGTTTTATGCTGATGATGTTAATATATTGGGAGGAAGCGTACATACTATAAAGGAAAACCCAGAAGCTTTGGTAGTGGGTAGTAAGGAGATTGGACGAGAAGTAAATGCTGATAAAACTAAATACATAGTCATATCTCGAGATCAGTATGCAGGACGAAGTCACAATATAAAGATTGATAATAGTTCCTTTGAAAGTGTGAAAGAGTTCCAATATTTGGGAACAACATTAACAAATCAAAATTTTATTCAAAAAGAAATTAAGAGTAGATTGAAGTGAGGGAATGCTTGCTGTCATTCGGTGCAGAATCCTTTGTTTTCCAGTTTGCTATCCAAAAATTTAAAGATTAAGATATACAGAACTAATAATTTTGCCCGTTGTTTTGTATGGGTGTGAAACATGGTCGCTCACATTGAGGGAGGAACATAGATTGAGAATGTTTGAGAATTGGGTGTTGAGAATATTTGGGCCTAGGAGGGACGAGGTAACAAGGGAGTGGAGAAAACTACATAATGAGAAGCTTAATGAACTATACTCCTCACCCAATATTGTTCAGGTGATAATATGGAGAAGAATGAGATAGGCTGGGCATGTAGCGCGTATGGGAGAGAGGAGAGGCATATACAGGGTTTTGGTGGGGAAACCTGAGGGAAAGAGATCACTTGGGAGACCCAGGTGTAGATGGAAGAATAATATTAAGATGTATCTTCAGGAAATGCGATGTGGGGGAATGGACTGGATCGATCTGGCTCAGGATGGGGACAGGTGGCGGGCACTTGTGATTGCGACAATGAACCTTCGGGTTCCGTAAAATGCGGGGATTTTCTTGACTAGCTGAAAACCTGTTAGCTTTTCAAGAAGGACTGTGCTCCATGGCATAAATAAGTCAGTCAATAAGCAAGTAATGCACGGAATGGAGAATGTGAATTGCGACGGTGCTCTGAAAAGTTCTCGGCCTAACAATAAAAAAAATGAATTTATAATTTCAAAATTATTTTTATTTTTCAACATAATCTCCCTTAAGACTAATATATTTATTCCAGCGATGCTCCAGCGCCATTATCCCGTCCCTGTAGTGGTTCTTCGTAAAATCTGCAAAATTCGCCACTACAGCTGCAATCGCCTCTTGATTCGAAGAAAAACACTGACCAGCGAGGAAGAGTTTGAGTTTTGGGAAGAGAGAGAAGTCAGAGGGAGCCAAATATGGGGAATAGGGTGGATGTGTCAACAATTCGTAGTGCAGATCCCTTAATTTTCCCATTGCCAAACCACTTTTGTGGGCGGATGCATTGTCCTGATGAAAGATGATTTTTTCTTTTGCATACCGGGTCCTTTCTCAGGAATTTTTTCGTCTAGTGTGGTTAAAAGATTTGAATAAGATTCCCCGGTTATTGTTTTACCCTTGTCAAGATTATAAATAAACAAAATGCCTTCAGCATCCCAAAACACCGATGGCATGACCTTTCCTGCTGATGGAACCGACGTGTCTTCTTTGGCGCTGAACAACCGGCTTCTGTCCACTGTTTTGACTGTTGTTTGGATTCTGGTGTGTAATGGTGAATCCAAGTCTCATCCATAGTAATAAATCTACGCACAAAATCAGTTCTATTTTTGTTAAAACACTCCAAGCACTGTTAAGAGATTTTTATGCGAGTGCGTTTTTTATCTGCTGTGAGCAAGCGCGGCACCCATCTTGCGCAAAGCTTTTTCATATCCAATTCTTCATGCAAAATATATCCTACACGTTCTTTTGAAATGCCTGTAGTCTCAGCAATTTCACGCACTTTCATCCGCCGGTTATCCAATACCATATTGTGCACTTGTTCAATGATTTCTGGTGCTGTTGCACTTTTTGGACGTCCTTCACATGGATCATCTTCAAGGCTGGTACGGCCACGTTTAAACTCGGCAGCCCATTTCTGAATTGTTGAAAATGAAGGAGAAGAGTCCCCATAAACTTTTATGAACCTCGAATGAATTTCATTTGGCGTGAAACCTTCTGTTCCAAAGAATTTTATAACCTCACGATACTAATTTTATCCATATTAAGGGATACAGACAACACTCCTGCTTCAGACAGCCGTATAAAACAAACTACTTAATAGAATGACTTGCAATTTCACATGGATGCTTATGACAGATGTACCTACTTAGGAAAAAAAAATCTTGCCGATAGTATTGTCATCTTTGGTCTAGGCAGAGAAATTTTCAGACCACCCACGTATGTAGGGTCGGTGATAGACGAGTGAAAGAGTCATTGGAGCATTGGTGGACTCGGATAACTGACGTTCTCGGAGAGGAACATGTTTCGCCGCCACTTTTTCCGCCACAAGTCCCACGTAAACTGGGCTGAGGTCGAATTCGGGCCTCAGCGTTGAGAGGCCGGCGTTAAATCGTCAGGGCTGTGGCACGGGTGTATGGATGAAGGGACAATATTAAAAACGGGTCTTACAAACATTACGTCTGTGGACGTTAACTGGATTGCACTGGCTCCGGACAGAAACCACCGACGATCTATGAATAAGGTACCATATTTTATGTAAGACATTCTTGAACAGCTGAGCGATAACACGGGCTTCTGAAGGAAGGCCATTGTGTGGAATCAGTCACAGGTCGTACAGGATGTCTAATGAACTGCCCCGTTGTTAGACCATGTTGCATTTGTTCCTGTAATTGAGATGGGTGTTGGAGCCTTGAAATTGGAGCCTGATGCTGCAGAGTTGCTAAATAGCTGACATTTGCGTAAAGAAAATGGCAGTTTTAGAATGTGGTGGTTGTGACGTGTGTTTTAGTTGATATACTGCCAGCTAACGCAAGCCCGCTGCTGTGGACGAAGTTGTGCAAGGGTGACCAAATTTAATTTATTATGTACAAGCAGAAGTGCTCGTTTTGCGTTCGGGACATGGCCACTTTCGTCGTCAGTTTCACATACACGAGGTGGTATATGACACTCAGATTAAGACATTGAAGATTTCGGGCTTCCGCAACGGTGTAGTTGAGTCCTTCGCTCTTCTGGGATGTTAACGCAGCGTAGGTTGGCGTATTTTTATAGTTGGTAGGTGGTCACCGACGCTTCGGGACAACATGCTAGTCCTGTCATCAAGGATCAAGCAGTTGAAGGCTTCTTGGACTGTTTGACAATTAAAGTGGGACCGATAGGTTGTCCCGAAACGTCGGTAGGCTCTCCACCAACCCAGGTCTCGTAACAACCCAGAACATAATTTTTGTCATGTAAAATGAAAGAAGACTGACGACGGTCCAGAAGCTCTGCCGCAGTATTTGCCCGTCACTTTAACAGTCGTCGGTACCGTACATATTGGTAAGAGTACAGAGGGAGTTTCGTAATTGGCCTGTTTTTCGGTATTCTGTGGTATGTGGGCTGTGGGAAGGAGGAAACAAACAGTAGACTTGTACTCTTAGCTTACATGCCTTCCTGCAACGGAAATAAAATAGAGGTATGAGATCACCAGCCCATCCCAGTGGCCGCCCGGTCTAAGGCTGCGGTCGGTGGTCGTACGCTTGCAGGGATTATGGGTTCGAATCCCACCGGGGCATGGATGTCTGTTTCTTGTGAGTGTTATGTGTTGTCAGGTAGAGGTCTCTGTGTTGGGCTGATTACACGCCCATGGGCGTTATACCGAGTGTGGTGTGTCTGGGATCGTGAAGCCTGGATAATGAGGATCCCTGGCCTACCAAGGGCTGTTGCGCCAGGAAAACAATTGAGGTCACCATACCGTCTGTGTATGCCCCGTGTCATCTTAATGAACCAGCTGGCCGGCGGTTCCTCGGGATTTGGTATAAACATTATGCCTTTGTAGTACGTCACAACACTGCCATTTAGTCAGTAATATCAACATGGTCGGCACGCGAATTTTTTAGGAGGAAGCGGCACTAGCGCCACGAACGTTTAGATCCTGAAGTGATGTACGGTAATAGACGTACGAATGGTATGGTATAGTGACTAGGCTATGGTCTGGACGATACGGGATTCGATTTGCGACAGGGGCCAAGGGATTTTTCTCTTCCAGAGCGTCCAGACCGGCTTTGGAGCTCCCCCAGCCTCCTTTTCCATGGGCACGGGGTTCTTTCCCGGGGGTTAGGCCACCTGGTCGTGATGCTGACCACTCACGTCCATCTGTTGAGGTTAGAATGAGTGAAACTATACCTCTGCGCTCCCTATGTGTCTTTATTTCGTGCTCAGGGACGGCTTTATCTTATGTCTTGAGAGAGGGTAGAACATGCAGCTTTTGCCGAGTAATATTTTTGTGGAATGTAAAACAGCAATATGGCGGTCATTTGAAATATTTTTCCACCTTTTGGTATGCGGATTTTGGCACGCAGATGAATATTTGATATACATAAGTCAGCAGTTGCAAATATGGCGACGATAAGAAACTTTGAGGTTATGATCAATAAAAGGTAAAGGTAAAAAAGAAGGTAAAGTTCACCCTAGAACAGGCCATTAAGGCCCAGAGGTGCAGTATAGGTATAACTCTACTGTTATTGAACCTCGGCGCTAGATGGGAGGTGGGTGGTCACCGCCACGCCCCTGCCGCTGTACCTCGGGCAAGAGACCCGGTACCCATTGTATAAGAGGCTGGGTGGTCCCCAGGCCACCTTGATTCGATCCCCGGACCGTTCAGCCCGTAGCGAGTCGCTATACCGACTCCAACGCCCCAGCCCACAATCGATAAATTTAACGTATGCAGACATGCACACAATTTTTGTCCCCATAAAAATTAAGTAAGAAAGGACTAATCGTGTTCATAAACGTGTGCACTAGAAAAATATGTAGTAAGATAGCAGGTTTTGAGTTTTGCTGTTAATGCCCTCTTAATTACGTCAGTAAATTATATTTTCGTGCAGTTTGATTTTGTTTCCCCTACGTACCTGTAACTGTCTCACATCTAATGCGTGCCATTAAAGCAATCATATATTGTTACCCTTTCGTATCGCCTCCGAGCTCCCCCCCCCCCCCCCCCCCCCCCCCC
>Ga0268261_10000455_pt1 | contig 25443 bp, 22 predicted proteins | sample TergutNc150P1_FD_190353 | JGI IMG/M metagenome (GOLD analysis project Ga0268261, IMG submission 190353) | Nasutitermes corniger P1 segment gut microbial community from laboratory colony in Florida, USA - Nc150 P1 (SPAdes) (version 2) | ecosystem: Host-associated > Arthropoda: Insects >... | reverse complement strand
CCCCTAACAATAATCACAGAGAGTATAAACCATTACAATTACAATTTACAATTCTGTAAACTCAATACCAACAGAAAATACCAACTTCAGATTTGAGGATGGAGCAATATGTTGCACCTAACCGGTGGCAACTTGTGGGGCTTTTTCATGGTAGGGCTAGGGCTAGAATTATTATATAATTAATGAGAAGGGCTAATAGAGCATTTCTTTCAGCACAGCCATCAACCACTTACGCTTAGCATAAATAGTAGGATTAAATTGTCTCATGTAAGTTTGTATTCTGGTTGATGATGACTGAGAAATAACTAAATCACAAGTTGCATTACCTAAATTCTTAACTTTAGTCTTCTCAGCAAGAGTTAACTGTGACAAATTGATGCCCTTTGAACACTTCACACTGTTCTTGTTCATGTTTACCCTAAAACTGCAATGACTAAAATTAAACCATTCACAAATATTTCTGTGAAAACAGCTAGGTAAAAATGGTAATAACAATTCCAGCATTTGAAACCTTAGAATAGGTAAACAGATACACAAATTTCTCTTTAAACCATCTCTGGGCTGCAGTTCCTACAGCTCTGTCAGCAGTATAGCTGCTGCTGTCTTCCCACTACGCAGCCTAGCTCCATTGACCCAACGCACATCTGAGCAGAGCACAGCCTGCTCAATTTCCATAGCACTTAAAATCCATCACAAGTATTTAAAATTATTTCTCCCATATTCTTTTAAAAAATTTATTCAGATATTTAGTTTAATGTTTCTCAAAACGTCTGAAAGGACCGCAGCCCAGCGGCCCTTATGGATGAGCCACCCCTCCATCTAACCATTAGTAACCGTATACCAGACCATATGGAGTCATATACCACAAGACTGCAATCTTAGATAGCAGTGCTTACAATTAACAAAAGCATGTGTGTGTGGACAGCAGTAATGCAGCTTTCGCATTCATACACCATCCCTCAGGTTATGCCACAGCTCAGGCAGTTAGCTGTTGACATCTTACCACAGAGGCCGGTTTGATCCTTTTGGGATTTGTGGTAAATAAAAGTGGAACTGAGAAAAGTTTATCCCTGACTTCTTTGTTGTCTCCTGTCAGTATCATTCCACTAATGTGACACACACACACACACACACACACACATTTCATTCATCTACTACCAGCATTACAAAATTTGAGCAATTGGCAGCATCATTAAATACAACAATGTCCTATCCCATTGAGCTGCAACAGTGTGGTATGCCAGGCACATATACAACTGATCTGAAAGCTGAAACAACTACTTAGAGGACTATGAAATAAATTATATAAAACGTTGCACAGAAACAGATTGTAAAACACGTATCAAACTATTTTTTTCTATTAAAATAATTTTTTTTTTCTCATGTTGGAAGTTTCTATTTATTACAGGTGGTTTTATATTGACTTTACTGCTAACCATCAGGACCAGATAAAATTTATATTCTGATCAGGCTTCCATTTAATATATTATCAACGTACAGACATTTTTTCAATATTTGTAACACTACCTGCTAGATATTTTGGTTGTAAACATGATGGTTGAAGTTCATTTTAATCTTAGGTTCACAAGGAAAAGTCGCTTCTGGCTGACTGTCAATAAGACTCCATTGAGGTTTATTTCAATTTGATTTATTCTTATGTAGGTAGGCTCTACCCTTTGTGAATATTTCTGACACCAGGAGGGCACAAATACTGGGTAGCAGGTCACTTGGCCATATAAATTATATACTGTGGTGCCTAACATCTGTGGATTCTCAGTACAGAACTTATTCCATGTCACCCAGAATTCTAAAGTAGTTCCAAGATTTTTGGAAAATTTATGCCTTGCACCAAACTATATGTGTATATATGTCCAATATATCTAATGTATGTGTAGCATTTTTTAATGTACGAAACATAAATTAGGGACAAGCTTCAGTAAATAAACATTCTCTAAGTTTCAACATCTATATTTATTACACATTTTTATAACAATCATTTTAAGTAAACAAAAACATGGATGAAGAAGATTTTATATGATATTACACTGAACGTTCCCACTTTCTACTTATATTCACTAATTATCTAATCAAAACACTCAATGTGTGCAGGTGGTAAAAAATATCAATTACAAAAACTTTCTTCAGTCACAGCATTAACAGCCTTAACATTCATATTTACAATTAAATAGCAAACTCCAAGTAACTTACACAGATAAAAAGACCAAACCTAGCTCCAAACAAACTCCAGCAATTGGAACAAGATACCAGCTCATCATCCTGCAAGGAACAGAGGTGAACTGGGAATCCTTCAGAAAGCAGCTGTAAGGACATCAAATTCTTATGACGTTTTATTTAATCTCAAAGATGCACCAGATTATCATCAATCTAAAATGAAGAGAAATCTGCACCATGGTTCAGATATAAACCATCCCAACTATAATTCAAATGAACAGATATCGTATGCTATTCCTGTGATTTTCAGTGGTGATGTACAAACCGAAGATGGTGTTAGTGTAATAAATAGGAACGCATTTCATATGGAAGACAGTGTAAATGGTGCACTGAAACTAAATAGTGCTCACATCAATCAACCGCAATACAACAAACAGAATTCCAAAGCAAGGAAGCCTGTGAAGGATAATGGTATACCGAATAAACAAGGTTATAATTCTTGCAAGCTGCCATTTCACCTTCCTAACCTATAAAAACAAATGAAAGGACCCAAGAAACTACATCGTACGGATATGAACCTAAATTATACCATCCCACTTATAGTCAATTGGCAAGTCTCCTCAAGTAAAAGTGAAAAGATGAGTGCTATAAGTGACAAACAAACCAATAATTGTGATAGTAAATCACCAGTCAATAGGTTCAGTAGTAAGCCTTCACTACTGAAGGAACATAAAGTTCTAATTACAGGTGATAGGCACGCCAGGAACTGTGCAGCAAATGTCAAAACTAATATAAGGGATAACTTCGAGGTTCAAGAGCTAGTGAAACCAGGTGCTGGAACTGATATATTAGTAAACTCAGCAATGATATTATGAGCTCATCAAAAAGCGATGTTTTAATATTCTGTGGAGGTACTAACAATGTTGGAAAGAAGAACTCTACAAAGGCCCTACAACATAGCATGGACTTCATCAAAACCAATAATCACACCAATATTATTTTAGTAACTGTTGCCCCTAGGTATGATTTAATGCAGTCTTCATGTGTGAACAGTGAAATTAAATAATTTAAGAGACAGCTAAAGAAAATGGTAAAAGTATATCAACGTATGTCAGTGTTAGAAATGGATAATGACAGGATACTTTTTACCAATCACGGTTTACACCTGAACGGTCAAGGGAAGGAAGTGATTTTTAAACTAATAGTTTCTCACACATATTCAGTATTGGAACATGAAATAGATCCCCCAATAATTTTAAACTGGAAATCAGATCAAAACCTAACAGTTCCACAGAATCAGGTAAAAGTTATAAATAGAACATCTACAAGACCAAGGAATACTCTTCAACAAAATCTGATGACTTTTTATGGTAAACAGGGACCTAAGTGTAGGAGATAACTCCCTGATAAATGGTTCTATTAAGGTTACGAGATCTCTCAGAATACAAAAAGATAATCTGAAATGCAAGAAGCAAGGTCCCAAAAGTTTAAGGTAGCAGCCTCAAGCAAGTAATGATACTCTGTCAAATTCAAATAAAACAAAGAGCTTTACAGTGTTTCACCAGAATATTACGGGTCTGTCAAACAAATTGAAAGAATGAACAAGTTTCTTGTCTCCATACTTTCCCCAGGTACTTTGTTTAACTGAGCATTGTCTTAAAAACACTGCACTTGATATTATATATATAGATCATTATAAACTTGGCCAAAATTTTGTAGGGAATCTATCAAGAATGGTGGAGTTAGCATTTTTGTGCATGATACTCTTCAGTGTACAAATATTAATCTACATTAATTTTGTATGGAACAAGACACTGAAGCATATGCAGTTACAAGTAACTTATCATCCTTATCTATTTGCATTATGTCTATCTATAGATCACCAACAGGAAATTTTTTACATACCTTAGACTCGATTCTCAATTTTTTTACACAACAACACAATTGAGATTATTATTTACAGTGACTTTAATATAAATTACCTTAATGACGACAAAAAAAAGTAAACTAGACAACATGTTGATCTCATACAACCTTTATAGTACTGTAAACTTTCCAACTAGAATATATAATAACTCGATTATGGCAATAGATAATATATTTATTGATAAAGTAAAATATGAAAATTATTCCATACATCCACTGGTTAATGGGTTCTCTGATTAAGATGCCCAAATTATATCAATTAATAATATTACTGTGGAAAAAAATATTAGCAAAACTCAAAGCATAAGAAAATTTAATAAATCCTCTATATCTCAATTTGCATTTAATCTCAGCTATGAAAACTGCAACAATGTTTTCATTGAGGAGGATGTTAATACAGTTTTTAACAACTTTCTTAACACATACTTGATAATATTCAACTCCAGCTTCCCATTACAGAAAATATACAGAACACATAATAACAAACCCTGGATTACAACAGGAATAAAAACCTCATGCCAGCATGAAGGAGAACTTTATTTGATCAGTAGAGAGAGTAATAATTCTAAATTAAAGGCACACTACAAATCTTTCTGCTTAATATTGTCTAAAATAATTAAAGGTGCAAAACAACTTTATTACAACAATAAGATTTCCAAGTCCAACAATAAAATAAATGCTACCTGGGATATTATAAAAACAGAAACATGCAAACAAACCATACAAATAAAGGTACTCAACTCATAAATATAGATGGAAAGTTAATAACTAATCAACAATCAATTGCAAACTCTTTCAATAGCTACTACTTAACAGTAGCTGACAAAATAACTAGTAACATTAAAAATGATAACATTTCATTAAATTGTAACAATCCCATACATTGTCTTCATAAAATCTTTAAGCTCCCCTGTTCAAACATGAAACTAAAATACACAACACCCAAAGAAATAGAAAAAATGATCTAATCACTAAAATCCAAAAACTCTCATGGATATGATGGGATTCCTATGAAAATTCTAAAAGTAAGTACACCTTTCATCACATCTTCTCTAACATACGTACGTGTATGTAACAAATCACTTTCGTCAGGTATTTTTCCCTCCCGATTAAAATTTTCTGAAATAAATAGGAGATGGAATGGATATTAGCAATTTTAGACCTATCTCTTCACTTACATCCTTTTCATAGATTCTGGAAAAAGTTATATATACAAGATTATACCAACACATTAACCAAAATAATATATTACCAACTGAATAATATGGCTTCAAAAATAATTCCTCAACTGGAAAAGCCTCCTTCAAACTAATAAATGAAATATTACTAGCACTTAATAATAAACTAAAATTGGTGGAATATTCTGTGACTTAGAAAAGGCATATGACTCTTTAAATCATGATACACTATTGTCAAAATGTGAATTTTATGGATTCAGGGGCAAAACCAATGCACTGCTAAGATCTTACCTCAATGATAGATATCAGAGAGCACTAATAACTAATAGCTTTTCTAATACTACTACTTTTTCAGAATGGGGCAAAATAAAGCACGGTGTTCCTCAGGTTTCAGTACTTGGTCCTTTGTTCCTCTTAATTTACATAAATGTCTTCCGAATATAATAGCTGACCCATCCAAACTGATTTTATTTGCAGATTACACAAGCATACTAATTGCAAATCCTAGTCCCTCAAAATTTAAAGACGATATTAACAATATATTTGATAATATAAATGACTAGTTCAGAGGTAACTCATTATTATTAAATTTTGATACAACCTACTTTTTATAATTTAGGCCTAAAAATAGTCATGAAGTTAATATAAAATAAATTGTGAAAATAAACTGATTAAAGAGACTAGAAGTACCAAATTTCTTGGATTGGATTATAGATAGTTCCTTATCTTGCAAAAACTATATTGATAAAATTATGTATAAACTAGGCAGAGCATGCTATGCAATTAAGTATGTCAAACATTTTATGTCCCAAGATACACTAAGGACAATTTACTTTTCACATTTTCATTCCATCCTATCATATGGCATAATTTTCTGGGGTAATTCTCTATACAGCTCTAATATTTTTAAAATTCAAAAAAGGATAATTAGAATAATTATGAATGCCAGAAATAGAGATTCCTGTCATCAATTATTCAAGGATCTAAATATTCTAGAGTACTGCTGGACATGAATAGATTCATAATTACATAATTGCATAGGATGCAATGATGTGAGCATGCAAGAAATAGACACAAAATATCAAACACACACTGCTACAGACAGTAACTCTATTTCTTTTTAATACCCTACACAAGTTCAGTATGTGCTCTTACTGCTTCCCTGCACACATCAAAATTAATATTTGCATTCATGCCAAAAAGCTAATAGAATTATCCACTGTGACATGTTGCAGATGTGGTTAACGCCATGTCTGGTTGAAGACGAACTGAATGTATTTGCAGCATGATAAAGTGCCACCTTAAATGAATAATGAGATGACAATGTTTAGTAGGCAGCACCTATGTGGCAATTCAGCTGATGGTGAGTCTACTTGCTGGTCACCAGAAATCAGGCACATATTGAACTTCCATAGGGTATGAGGGCGAGAGAAGACTTTCTGAATTGCTCTTTACATTGGTGTGCATTCAATGTTTGTGTAGCTGTTACTTTGTTTCCAATAAATTTTTGCAATTGCTCACATCATCTGTAACCACCCCGCATTCTTAAAACTGTTCTGTCTCACAAAAGCAAACATACCACAATAAAATGTTACTAGTGGAAAGAAAGTCTGAAGAAATCAGCCACTACTACTTTCCTTACAGAAACTTTTTATTAACAAGATTCCAGGAACAGACTGAAAACAGAGCAAGTAAAGGTTCTTTTCAGATCATTAACTGCCTTGCACATTAAGAAAAATACATTAATTTTTAAACACATATTAAACATGTGCAAATTCCTTTAATTTCATGGGAAGAATTGTGAAACATATGCTAAATGTCTGCCAGAGAATTTTGTCATCTGTAAATTTTGAACTTTAATATGCATAATGTAAATAGTTCTCCCTTTTGACTTTCTGCTCACGGTCTTTCCTGTGTAGTTTATAAATTAATGTACTGTTTTTGAAAAAAAATCCATGTATCTGTCCTTACTCTTTGGCTTATGTTGAGAAAAATTATAGTCAGTTAATACAGTCAATTTTTAGCCATTTTGATGTGTGCAACAAGTGTCTCCCAAAATAAAGATCCTTTAAATATAATTACTTATCATGTAATCTTCATACACAATATGGAACTTTATTCATTACTGGATTCTCTTCTTCTATGAACAAGCAAATAAACCAACCAAAGAAAAAATATCTAAGTTCTGGGTTATATCTTAACCATTATTTCTTGCCAAGTAAAGGTGTATCACTGCCCATGTCTCGGGATCTTAAACTCAGCAAGAAATGAGAGACGTTTTCATAAACGAGGAATGTCAACATTGTGGCTGGCGTAACACGAATCAAGTTAGCACTCAGGCCTTTGTAAAATCCCAGCACACCCTCATACCTGAAACATTGGAATCCAGAAGAGAAAATGTCGTTAAGTAGTTTTTCAAACTCAATGTTGCATCAGAAATATCAGCACAGGCACTGCTACTGCAGGACTAACAATACTCAGCTAAATTATGTGTACTTCACATGAAGTTCTAAATTACTTAGTAAACAGATTTTCCAGAAGAACCTACAGATACTATCATGAAACTTGACTGTAATATAAAAATATAATATTATATGATTAAAATGTAATTTTAGATGATTATTTTTGTGTGAGCAAAATATATAGCTGGTCTGTCTCCTTCTGCCTTGTTTCCTGTTTCCTACCAGCGACCTAATATAGAACAACCATAGCTATGAAATTTACTCCATACTCTTGCCAAAAAATACATTAACTATGGCTGTTAACTGACATGCATATATTACAGTAAGGTTCTTTTGTGACTGAATACTTCTTCTCAGCCATTTTTTTTAATGACATGAGTAAACTTCCAGTTTTTCAGGTCAGGGCTATTCCTTCTGCAATGCTGTGGCTAATATACGTACATTAATACTGACTAGGAGAGCAACCATACCCTCAGCCAAGATCAGGTACTTCTGGTTGTGTCACAAAAATCTGCTACTGACAAAACTACTACTGTTACACAACATAAAAAACATAGTATCAATGCAAAGAAAAAAATTAAAGTAGAGTAAAGAAAAGTAAAAGTAAAGCAAGGGTGCAGAAATCCCAGGCACCAGGTTGCCAAGGCAAACAAATTTTGTATGGTGGCATTTAAATCTGTGGGTCCTCAGTGTGGAACTTGCTTCATGTCACCTTTCTAGCACCTAGAATTTTGAGATGGCCCCTAGATTTTGGAAAATTTGTGCACCCCTAAAATAAAGTAAAGTACAGTAAAGGCATGGCTGTCCCAGTACATATCACAATGGCATACAGGGAAGTGGAGGTGTAACTACACACATTCTTAGCTGTGGCACTAGACAGTAGTAAGTGGTTAGCTTCATGGTCCAAGCCACTTTACGCCCAAGGAAAAAGCCCATCGAAACCACTAAGCAGGAGGTCAGGTGAGCCCCAGAACTGGCATAGACACTTTGGAGAAGAGATAAATAATTTGCCTCTGCAGGTTACAAAACCACAATTCCTCAGTTTAGTCCCTACCTGTCACCAAACAAACTGAGCTATCCCAGCTCTCAAAACTCAAGTATGCATTTAAACATACTAATAAACAAGGATACAGAATTTTGATTTATATGAATGCCAATTACAGTACCCACAATCATGCTTTTATGTCACTGCATTCTATAGCTATGGGTATCATTCTGACAAAACAGGAGGACATGCCTTGGTTTTTCAGTTAGTGCTATGTCAACAGAAGTAGCAGCCATGTCATTCTAAATTTGCCATCTCCTAATGTAAAATATGCAGCTGTTTCCATGTGGTTCTACAAATTTTGTTACTTGCCAGTTTTCTACTTTCTTTGTGGCATTTCGTCCCAAGGTCGATCAATATCTATATAATTTCTGAGTCAGCAGAGTAACCGGACATGAGCTGGATAAATGGGGCGTTCAACTCCCAGTAGATGCGTACCACCAAGTATGTGCTGGCTCTGGGGTCCACCCAATTTCATATCCAATGGTTACTCTTAAATCTTCTCTGCAGGTAACATGCCTGATCATGAACCTTATCACTCAGCTCCAGCTAGTGCTGAGGTGAAAAGTAAGCTTGTTAACAGATAAATAAAAAAAAACTTTAACTCTCTGGGAAACTGCTCTTTGATTCTGCATCTTCAAAAACATGGTCACATTTCAGGCTTCTGTTGCACAGTATTTCAGGCTTTCACTCTTCTGGGATGTTGCACAGTGTAGGCTGATAGTATGTTAGGACAACCAAGAAGAATTCTTTGTGGAGTACTTGATCCTTAGATGGGATCAGTATGTTGTCCTGAAATGAAACATCCCAGAGGAGCAAAAACCTCACTGTAACCCTAATTTAATGATAAGTTACTTTAATGATGGCAGTAAGTGAATGTTGCAGGTGAGCAGTTTACGCACTCCTGCTTCATATTCAAGAGGATCTTGGGTCAAATTTCGGCCCAGAGACTCATAATATTAGTTTTTCAAGGTTATCCTCAGTCTCTCAAAGCAACTGCAGGACAGCATTGCAAATGAGGCCATAAGCACTTCCTTCCATGTCTCCCACTTCATGAGTCAGTTATCATAACAGTTGAGCTGTTCAGCATTATTGAATAAACCCCCAGAAAAGACAAATACTAGCATTTCAGATTATTTAACACATTTAAAACATTTAACATGTATATTAGAATCAAATGTACTACCACCATTATTAACTACTCCATGGAGTACAGCCCTTCTTGAGAAGCTACTTGTTCCTCAGCTGGTAAAGAAATTCACCACGTTTTATCAAAACTGAAGTTTCATTATCTTGTTCACTCTTGCCCACCACTTGGTATCCTGAGCCATATCAATCCAGTCCACATCTCCTGATTGCATGTAATACTATTTATGCCTAAGTCTCTCAAGTGGTCTGATTCCTTCAGGTTTCCCCACCAAAACCCTGTATACACCTCTTCTCTCCCCCCTATGTGCCACAGGTCTTGCCCATCTCATTCTTCTCGATTTTAGCACCTGAATAATATTGGTGAGGAGAATGATCATGACATTCCCCACTGTGCAGTCTCCCTCTGTCCCCTTATACCTCATCCCTCTTACATCCACGTCTTCCTCAGCAATCTGTATTCCTCAACAAAATCATCTATAATTTTAAGATTCCACTGTACAGAGTTTCAGAAAATAATGTCCTCAAATCCAGTCTGCAGTAACAAAAAAACAAAATGTTTGCAAGTTCTCTGCCATAACCCTGAAGAATGGATTCAAAACTGCTCCTCAACTGTACACAGCTATGAGAAAACAATAATTACAAACCAAAATTAACCTTTTGGCACCGAAGTTTTACATTTAAATTTTAGCACACTCTGTATGTAAAATGTGAATAATACAAAAACCAAAAAAGTAGCATTATGAAATAAACAGCATTTTGAACAGAAAAAATGGAGAGTGTGCAGCATGTTTAAAATACTCAGTACTTATATTTGTTGAAAAAAATATATAAAATGCAACATTTGGAGCATAGCAGTATGCCCGTCCCATATATAGGACGCACGGTTCTTAACCCTTTAAACGCCGAATTAAATCCCATCTGCCATCTGCTGGCATTATTAGGAGATCACCATATTCTGCACCTTAGCAGGATAAGGGTTAAAGGTTAATGAACACCACAGAACAGAGTTCTTCTCAAGAACCTAATATTTTTGCAGTTAATCAAGAAATTCCATAGATTTCATGGAACATGAAGGTTCATTACTGCATTCACTAGGGAAACCCTACTTGTGCCTACCTTGGCCCACATGTCAACACACTCTAATCCCATTTCTTTTAAGATTCAGTTTAACATTATCCTCCCACCTAAGCCTAAGTCTTTGAAGTGGTCTCTTACCTTAAGGTTTTCCCACCAAAACCCTGTACACATTTCCATGCATTGTTTTGTGTACCACATGCCCCACCCACCCCATCCTCTTTAAAATTTGGCAAGAAATAAAAATCATAGAGGTCCCCATCATACAGTTTCTCTACCTTCATGTTACTTCCTCCTTCTTAGGTCCAAACATCTTCCTCAGCACCCTTTTATGGAATAGACTCAGCCTCTCTACCCTGACTGTGAGACATGTTTCATACCCATATAAAAGAACACATTCTGAATCAAATGGCTGCAAGTGGTCCTTGAATTTAATGTCTTAATTTCTTTGTGCTTGCACTTTTGATTTGTTAGTGTTATTCCCCCAACATTTAAACATCGCCATATTTTCAAAGGATTCTTTACAGTGTGAGTTGTCCTACATTCTGTTGATAAGACATAAACATACATTGTTAGATCAACCTCCAGATTCTGTTTTCCTTTATTGTATTTATCACTCATCCCAAATTTATCACACCTGCTTTGAAAACTACAACCAGGTCTTCATTCTACTAGGAAGCAAAGCTGCATCACTGGGTACTTGGTTCCCTTGTCCTGGAAACTAATGTAAAGGTAACTGTAAAGGTAAAGCAATCCCATTACAGGCCTGGACAGGCCCTAGGGGTTCCAGGAGGTTGAGGCTCCCAGATTTCAAGACATTCGGCACATGAAGGTGGTAAGGTTGTCAGCCTTATGGACTGGCTGCCTTTACCCCCAGGAAACATTCCTGGTACTCATTCTGTTAGAGGCTAAGACAAACCCAGGGCCATAGTGCAGCTGGGAGGATTATGTCAATGAAAAAATCCAATGACACCATTGGGAATCGAACCTGCGACCTTCTGGCTTGTAGCGTAGTGCCTCAACCAACTGCGCCGTGTGCCCCAAGGAAACCAATGCAGTGTCTTAAAATACTGAATCAATTACCCAGTAATGAAATGCACATCCCAGAAGCATAAGACCTCAATTACTCTCCTGTCAAGCATTAAAAACCTGTGAACTCTGCTCATTAACATGTAAAAGAAGCATCAACAGCAAAAGTTTCTATTGGCAAAAATTTTTATTTGTGATGAACAGAACTATTATCAGTCTCTAAAATAAGGAAGAGATGTAAAAAATATAGAAAAATTATGTTAAAGTACATAAGGAAATTTTAATTTGCTAGTTTTGTTATAAAAAGTTTCAACTGGTTTTTAATTCACAACATGCTTCTTTTCTACCGTGAAAGTGACATGCCACATGCCATCTTTATATTTCCATGTTCCTACCTGTAATTTTCCTGTACAATTTGTCAATATACAATACGAGACTGATGTAAATGCATGAATTCTACTGTACCTTTTGACATTCACAACTACGTCATAATTGATTCTAGAGCACTGTGCTGCCCATGATCTCGAGTACACTGGCTGTATGAAAGTCGCCTCTCTCTGATCACACTGGTCAAAGCTATGTAATGCTTTCTCAGGTTTTCATTACATTCAAAGGTGCATATAATTCCACTTGTTTTATAAGACCAAAAGCTAAGTCTAATGTTACTCAAATGATATTTAGTCTAAACCATCAGGAGAGTACTACCTATCCATTTCACAGCTTTCCTCAGTTATTTCAGGTAAATTTCTGAATGTGACATAAATGGCACCCCTTCCCCCCAATTCATTTTAGGTAGTAGTAGTAGTAATAATAATAATAATAATAATAATAATAATATAGTATAAATGCGAAGTTGTCCCTGTGCATGCCATGAAGGCAACCAGCAGTAGAGGTATTCCTCCACTCATTCCTTAACCTTCCTACTAGATGGCGGTGAATGATCCACTTTACACCCTGGCCACTTTTCCCCCAGGAAAGAACCTCGGTACCTACTAAACAAAAGGCTGGGTGGGACGATCTGAACACATTCAAGAAAACACAAATGTTTTATCCCTGCCGCAATTCACATCCTGGATAGTCCAGCCCATGACCCAGTCACTGTATTGACTACCACTCATTCAAGCTGAATCTGGTACATCCACTTTAAGTTGCTGGCTCAACAAGTATGGCAACAACTATTACAGTGACATGTTTTTAAGATCTGTAACTTAACGTTCTAATAGCAATGAATATGAAAATATCAGTCTTCTGAGATGTGACACAATGCAAAGTAAAAGCTGTGACATCTGGCACTGGATGATCCAGAAAGCTCTATTTGCTGTAAAATGACTAAAAGGTCCATTCAACTTCATTATCCTATCAACTAGTAGCTCCCAGTACTGATGACAAGAGTTCAGAAATTAATTACTGATGTCTTGCTGGTTTTCTTGGGATTCTGTATACATAACATTACATAAGTAGTGATGAAAACGCAATATAAAAGCACAGCAGGGGAAAACACAATGCAATATCCAGTGAAAAACTTAATGGTTAGATCCGACATGAGGCTGTTAGGTATACTAAATACACACCTTAAGTATAACATTCTATTATCATCCCCAAACCCTTTGGTTCCAGAGGTGCTGGATATTGCAATTTTTACAGTACGTTGATAGACAGGTGCAAACATTTAACAGGAACTTGTTGGATCCATTTGCATGGTACCTCTCTGCCCTGAAGTCAGAGGCAACACATTCCCTCTGAGGCGTTGGTGTAATCTACCAAATTACACAGCGTCACATCCCAGAAGTCTGTACTCTGACTTTTTAGAAGTTTGAATAACAATGTCAGTAATACAAACCATATGACATTTTATGTCACTACTTACATCTGTTTTCATTTGCAAACTTACAAAATTAGCTTCAGCACTGCTTCAGGACAGTAACAAATCATTTCATGAGTCAGGACGACTCAGGCACTGCTCGAAGATACAATGGATAACCAGGATTTAATTTCAAGGACAGACAAAACCTTCTTCTTTACCACAATGTCCAAACCAGTTTGGGGTCCGTTTGCCTCTTACTTATTGGGCTCTTGGGGTAAACTGACCACTTACCTCCATCTAGCACCAAGGTTAAAAATTTACAGAGCTTTATCCCCATCCCTCCTATACAAATTCATGCAGAAGGATTAGGCACAGAAGTAAATTTCTTTTACTTAATAAACTCCATATTTGTAATGCCACAGAATGTGTATAGACAGAAAGCTGAAGAAATGTGTGCTGTGAAGCAGTGACGACTGTGTCTCACCTCCCACCCAGCCATATAATCTTTCAACTGCTTCACCAACCATGAACTTGCGATACTGCCCTTTGGTGTTTAACATCAGCAACATAACAACAGAGCAATGGCAGTAAAATTTATACATTTTCTGGTAATAGATAATTCAATGGAACAGAATCATTCAGAGGTTAATGGTGCCTCAGCTAGTCAAAAAATTCCCGACATTTTATGATGCATGAAGGTTCAATACCGCCAAGTATTTAACAACAATCCTCAGGGAACTCGACTAACAGGACAACCAAAAAACAGATGGTGGAACTGTGTACAAACAGATATGAATAAATGCAAAATTACAAACTGGAAAGAGAGGTCAAAAAACAGAGATGACTAGGAGAAGCTCATTAAGGAGGTGAAGGCCTGCAGTGGACTCTACTGCCATCAAAGAAGAAGAGGAAGAAGTAGAAAAAGAAGAGGAAGAAGAAGAAGGTTCATTACTGTGCTTACAAGAGCCTGCCACTTGTCCACATTTGGAATCAGAATCAAAACCAACACCATTCCATCCTACACGTTTAAGATCCTTTTTAATATTATCCTCCCACCAACAACTAGTCTTCCATGTGGTATTTCCTTCAGAGTTCTGAACCAAAACCTTGCACGGATTTCACTTCTTTCTCACACATGCCGCACGCCCCGCATATCTTTTCCTCATATTCATCACTCAAATATTATGTAGCAAGGAGTTTGAATCACAGAGCTCATCATGAAATCTTCCCCACCCTTGTGTTACTTTCTCCTTTTCAGGCCCAATATCTTCCTCAGCAGCTTGTTCTCAAACACTCCCAGCCTATGTTTTTCCCTTAATGTGAAAGACCAAGTTTCACACCCATTTCAAGCAAGAGGCAAAATTTCAGTTCTGCTAACTTTCAAAGTCATGTATTTAGACAACAATTAGGACAATGAAAGATTCTGGATTTAATGGCAGCACAAATCTCCTGAATTTAAACTTCAACACACTGCAAAGGACTGACTGGCTACCTTCATGCTGTGACTCTCCCTTTATTCTGTTGATGAGGCACGAATATATGTTTTCACTGTATTTAATTCCAGACCAATCTCCTTACTAGCAGCTAACAAAGCTCCTATGTTCTTCATAGTATGTATGCATTTGCTCAATTAATTAACAGCATCAGTACAGACCAGAAGCTGATGTGTTCCATTCATTTTCAATCCCTTCTGTTTTACTTGACCATTTCTAACAGTGCATTCAAAAGCAATTATAATAAGGAATCTCCTTGCTTCAGACCACTGTCAGTTATTACAAGATGTACGGCAAACTGCAGGCCCCTATTAATGTTGCCTCATAGTGCGTATGTTTATATGACCCGCACAGGCTGGTGGCAGAGACCTGAATGTCACCGGACAGTAAGGCCTATATGGCGTCTGCCAAGTGAACATGATCTGCCTTATCTCTTTGCTCCACAGCCAACGTTGTTCCTTTTATCCAAGCTCATTACAGTAACATTTAGACAAAGCCATATAACACCCTACAATATTTAAGGACCTGAAGATAGTGGTATAATAAAATCATACAGTTCCATTCACGTTCATGATTTTGTATTTTATTTCAAACTTCATTAACTTTAGAACATGTAAGTCATATCTGGATAGTTAAAAATAAATACCAAAGGCAAGCAACTGATTCAGCTTATGTTGCCAGTAAAATCACCAAAAAGGAAAACACACAAAACTGAAACAAAATGGTTGCAAATAGAGATATAACAGGATCTTTCATGAACTTTATTCTGAGAAATAAAATGACAATGGTTTTTATAATTTTTACACCACCAAAAAATGAATCATTACTGGCATTATCATTATCTTGGCAACAAAAGACACAAGGTACTTTTCTCTTATTAAAGCATCAAATATCCAAGAACTAATACAGTAGATACTACCAAAATGATGTGTCCATCGTTATCAACGTCAAAGTTAGGGTTACCGCAACACATAACAACCACTGTTAAGTGGATTGCACGTTTTATGCCCTCAGGCAGCTCCTTATGAAGCACGGAACTAAAATACAACTACAAGGAAAGGCGAGAATAAACTACTCTTATGTCAAGTTTGGTGTTGCCCAGCTCCATAAATGTTTCAGGGTTTCTAATGTACTGTTTAATTTAATTATGATACAAACATAAGTAAGCTAAAATATAAACAAATTTTGCATGAAACTGACTCACTACACCCAGGTCACACATAAGGGTGCCATGGAAGGTAGGTAGAGTCAAGGCTTCACCTCCTTCCTTCCCTTGTATAGTATTCCCCTCTAGATTTCTCTTGTTTGTCAACAATCCCACATAACTTACTGCTTAGCAAAGACTATCACTGCCAACATTCACTGTCCACAAAATGGCTAGATGAGTCAAGCAGAACAGAGGAAAGTAAGTTGGAGGGGAAAGCATTACAGCTTCAGAGACATGTGGAGGGAGCCAATCCATGGAACTGCTTTCCACAGCTTCAACATGGATAACAGAAAAATTAGGTTATCATTTGTAAATACTGCATCATCATCATCATCATCATCATCATCCCAGTTTATTAAAAGCATTAGTTTTAAAAAATTGGCTTGAGACCCAACAGAACTCGACAGTTAAAGTTTGAGTTTTAATCCTGTTCGTCTGAAGATGAAAACAGAATACACCTTCAAAACAAAGTGGTTTTAATAAAATGGGGCAATGGATGAGTCTAAAATCAGTCTTCAAAAGTATGTCACACCATCATCAAAACCTATAAAATGAATTTAAATTATGGGCAATAAGTATGTTAAAGTCGGGGGAAAAACACACACACACACACACACACACACACACACACACACACACACACACACACACACACACGCGCGCGCGCGCGCGCGCGCGCGCACACGCACACACGCAAATACAAGATGTTTTCCATTTGGAAACCAAGCTAAGAAAGAGGTCACATCCACTTGTCTGGTAACCCTAACCATGACAAATCTAGTCACAAAGAACAGCTTCAAACATGACATTTGGAGTCGAAGTGCAATGGCCAGCACTGCACTCTGGACACTCCTTGTGGCTTACAGGAATATGTCATTCAGTACACATAGTATTATATACCATATTTATTACAATATTTTAGGAAGCCAAAAAATCCCTTGGTAAATTAACTTTCAACTTTCAGGACCATTTTTGCACAGAACAAGCCATACTGTCAAATGTTTACAACACTCAGACATACCAATTTAAAATGAAATATGTCTATAATATGGTCAATGTTTTAAATATTTCAATTACATATTTGTAAACTCTCCTCCAGACTGGTACAGAAGTACCATACCACAGACAGGAGGATGAAACAAGGGTCTGACTGACCTCATAAAACATTTTTGGAAAACCAAATTAAATATCTGCTTTTAATCAAAATTTTCCATAGGTTATGACACTAAGACCAACTTCAATACTGCATGAGATTTGAGGTTCCCACAGCCGTTTTGATGAAGGTACCAGAACAATGGAATCTACATCAAGCAACGTTCAGTTAGGTACATCATAAAAATTATCCCACTTCAGTTTTTGTAAATAAGAGTTCAAAGTCTGGTGAATCACAGGCAAAGCACAACATACCAACTGTGGGTACATAATGTTTTCTAAAGCACAACACCATATCAAAAATAAACATCACTGCCTTCAGTCCTGTGACAGCTAGGATAACATAGTTGATATTAGAACTCTTTATGGGCTTGACAGCCCAGGGTTCCAACCCCGGTGGCAGTGAGATTTTCCAGACTCATCCAAACAAGCTATGAGGCCCACCCAGCCTTCCGTACTAGGGATAATCGGTCTCCTTCCTGGGAGTAAAGCAGCTGAGGCATGGCAATGACCAGCCATCCCCTTCTAGCACCAGGGTCAAGTATAAGTACAGCTATACCTCTACCTCCCCTCTGAGCCTGCTTGGCATGCAATCGAGTAGCCTTCAGACTTGATTTTCTTTGTGCATGTTTTCCCAGATACAGCTTGTAAACGGTACACAGTAAAAGAAAATGCTTGTTACAACTTGGGGGGCAATAGACTCAACAAAATTCTGTAGTCAGAACGTACTTACTAAAATCTTTTCTGGGTGACAGCCACATCAGGTGACTCAAAACAACTGACATTTCAGGGAACACCTCTGTCTCCATCATCAGATGGTTAAGGGGGAATCAAGATTCAGAAATGTAGAACAATGTAAACCCCTTGACATGGCTGTCAGCCCAAGATGGCTTTATTGGATTTTGTTGCCATGAAAGCTTCAAAGCATATAATCAACACATAACATTCAACACTGGCAATATATTTAGCAAAATATTCAAAACAAATGGATTCATCTATTATCCTGAAATAATTTAATGTAACTATGCAAAGGTGCCATAAACATCATGGCAGTGTTTCTATGTAGAAAGTTTTGGGTTGTGTGTAATGGCAGCCTATTGGTAACAATACACACATCATACAATTCTGGACGCAAAAAACACACAGAGTCTTCTGGAATGTGACACCATATAGTTTGGCACTGGTACCAATCTTACACAGCAAACCTGTTACCTCCATCTTTGCAGTACCTGAGAGATGGCATCAAAAGGTTTCTCTAAAACCTGGTACCTATTTGCCAATAACAAAGTGTCAAATCTCAGAAGATTTTATTCTTGACACTTCAATTTCACCTAAATCGTTCTAAATCTTTTTGTTATGGAAAAAGAGTACAATGACATTTAAATTAAATCCCCCCCACAAGTATTTTAAAATAACAGCACTAGAATCCTAAAACTTTTCAGATGTTACTACTACTTCTATTACTGAATTACTGTTCTAACCAATATAATTATTTACAGTATGCATATGGCACATATCTTAAATCAAGATAAAATCCTTAGGGAACACAATTAAAGCACTTAAATTCAGGTTTATTAACATACAATGCATCACAATATTCATTTATTGGCTAAAAATTTAAAATAATTCTTCTCCAGTCATTCACCTGAACTATAAAGAATGACAGCAAAAGATCACACGCAGAGATTATTCCCTTACTACCTATATTCTAATAAATATGGTATATAACAACACATCATTAAATAAATACCCCTAACCCCTAACAAATGTAACTCGAACTCAAATTATGTCAACAAAATAGTGGTGATTCCTATCATCATCACATTGTCATTAGGTTTAACTAATTACAGTATCACATTAAGAATGGCAACATGCTTCAACCCTATCAGTCATCATCAGTCCATCAATTGTAGCAAAAATGTAAATTATAAAATACACACAATTCAGATCTTAATCATATGGTAATACCCTGCATAAACTCAAACCTTTTAGCATTTTAAGATGTACATTTTTGCAACACTTGATGGCCTGATGACGCCTGATATGGTTGAAACATGAAGCCATTCTTAACGTGACACCGTAATTAGTTAAACCACATAAAGTTGTGAAGATGGCAATAATTGCAACTATTTTTTTAAATACTCACATCCAGATCCATAACATAACATTCACATCACGACTCTGAACACAACACATAAAGAACAAGGTTGTCATTACAGATGAAGGAATACAGCATTCTGCAAGACTACAACAACTTCAGTTGCTCTGTTTGCAATACACTAAACAACATAAAACAACAAATCCATGATTCTGTTCTTGTAACATGTTCAAACACTGGCAACATATCCCAGTACAAGCCCCCTCCCATATGCATTCTTTCCTAAATTCACAAAAAAAGTAAAAGTATAGTTGCTCCTCTGCATGCCTTGAGGGAATATTCACAGTGTGAAGGTACACGCATTCTTAACCTTGGCACGGAATGGAGGTGAGTGGCAAGCCTCATGCCCCGGCCTCTTTACCTTTAGAGAAAGAGCCCTTGGTACCAATTAATAGGAGGATGGATGGGCCCCAGAGACAGTCTGAAAATTTTGGATAAGAGAAAAATTTCTTGCTCCTGCCAGGATTGAAATCCCCAGATCGCCCAGCCTGTAAGCTAACCACTATACCAAGCACACTCACCAAATTGCTGCCTAATGTAAAAACAACTGGCCAATTCAGCCATACTCTTCCAGTTAAATTCTGAATATCACTTTCTCCTCACTTTATTTCAGTTTACAAATAACAGTAAGCTGTTCAACCTGAGGCAGAACACAGTGCCATTCAACTATTTAATAAACATTTAATTGAAAATGTCATACATATGTACACATCTACACGCACGTGCATATCTGCATTTTCACCAAATGCTATAACTATCCATCATTCACCAGCAAACATTTGAAATTATATAAAATATTAAACTGATACTTATGTGACTTTTAACACTAAAGTAATTTTATGCAGCAGTGTCATGACAGCATGTACTTTAAAAATATTAATTTTTTAAACTGTGTTTATGACTTTACACAGTGATGGATCAGGCTTCAGCTCAACATTATGCATCTCACTCTTATCCCAAAACACAAATCAGGTTAAAGAAATTTGGAACAGATCATAAGATAGCTTTAACATACAACAAAACTGGAACATACAAGACAAAAACTTCAACAAAAATAAAACATTTTATTATACATACATATACAACCCTGAACCAGCAAGGTTAATTTAAAGTAAGGTCAACAACAAACTGGAACAAGCGAATGGCAGTCACCTCTCTCTCACACCTTTTGGGACAACAAGTAAATTGTTGAAGTATTAACTATCAACATGTTTGAAACACAAAGCATTAGGAAATTACATGTTAGATGCTGTCTGTTCATCCCAATTTACTCTCTCTCTCTCAACCCCCTCCCCCCAGAACAACTGCACAGGATGTTTTTAATTGTGCCATCAACATACCACACAGCTAAAGTTTGTAAACACGCAATGTGTGCCTGAGGCAGGTCTGCTGTTTATCCTTCATCGTTATGCTGCACATAATAACAGCTTAGTTATCGATTAAGAGTGTACAATTTTGAGGAAGACCTTTTTAAATAAGTCATAAAATATACTCTGCTCTTTCTGGAAAAATTATCACTATGTTCAGGGCCAATAACAAACCATGATACAATAAAGTCTACTCACAGGATAAAAGCCACATTGCTTTGTGATGACTGCTACAGTTGAAACAGGCCAAAACCTTAAACCACATAGTGTTCAGATGGTCTAATTCAATTCCATGTTCATTAAATTAACAATTAAAGTTATGTAGCTATTAAAAAGCCTCTAATGTTTGTCTGTATTTTCTTTCTTGGTCATTATACACAGAAGACAGCATAAAATCATCTTCAGTCAGAAACCTGTCATGTACCCAGCTGTCACACTGACACTACAAATAAGCACCAGATTTTAATGAAATAAAAATTTACAGGCGTCAGAAAGGTGACTGTTTCAGTGAATTTAATATTTCTGGGTCTTCCTCTAACCTCACAATTGTTTTATTAGGACAGTACAGATGCAATGGTTCCAGAAATATGTTGGTTCACTTGCCACAGGCAAGTTAATGGATGCAAATTGTATGTGCCTTTTTAACCTAAACAAACTGATTAAATATTAATCATTTATCATGATGTGTAAGACATGGAATGCAAATTCAAAAATGCACTTCTTTTAATACCAGAACTTAACATCTAACACAGCTTTTACATAAGAAACTTCACTTCTTTGTTCAGCAGTCACCAACATGCTGAGTCACAGACAGAGCTCCCAACTTAAAAAGTGAAGATGTGATTTTGTACTGTCTGGTAATGGCTATATGTAAGTACAGAGCATGGTGGAATAATAACAAGTGGGAGTAAGAAACTTGGAAAAACCACTCCTTAGTGACACTTCACCTACCATAAATTTTGTAAAAATCACCCACGACTCAACCCAGAGTATGGGACAAAAAGTCTAGATCTAACCGCCTAAGGTATGGCACGGCCTATACAGTTTTTAAATAGCTCCTATAATATATTTACATGAACCACACTGCAGAGGTGTGGGTGACATTTTGATAAGTGGTGAGCAGATGCACACTGAATTTTCACAGCTGTGAACACTTTTGCAACATGAGAATACAGTGTTGCAGCTTCCAATTCCTGCCTATGTGTGTGTGTATGCAGGCTTATTACACACTTGGTCCTTGTGTAGCATCAGTATCTGGCATTCAAAATAAAACTGGTACTGCCACTCTAACCACAATCCTATAAGACAGTGAGAAGTAAAAGCTCCAGCATGACAATGCTCCCAGAAAACCATATCAAATGAACTCGGCCATGAAGTTCTTCTATATTCTCATCAACAGTACAACAATTTATCTACCAAACTGCTGGGTAAACATAACATTGAGAGATCACGATTTATTCTCACAAGTTTACTGCATGAAGAGTACTGAACACTATTTAAACACAAAAATTGATTTTGGAATCTATGTAACATACCACACCATAATATACCAAATAAACAAAAATAAGAATTACAAGGTCTGTATGGAAAGTCATTTTGAATATCTCGAGAACCAGTTGCTTGGCCTTGATGTAACTTGGCAACCAGTCAGAGGAGACCTTACTGCGCACCCGTGAACAGTGTCTATCCCATGGGGCCAATCAGTCGGCAGTGTGACGCTGTTAACTGAGCTTGTGTACTGTGTGAACATCGCATTGACAAATCTCCTCACTTTCAAAGGCGATTTCAGCTTTGGGAAAAACCAGAAGTCACAGGGAGCCAAATCTTGACTGCATGGGTAATGACAGACCTGGGTGATGTGATGTTTTGCCAAAAAAGCCTGCACAAGAGCTGTAGAATGGGCAGGTGAATTGATGCAGATTCACTGATCTGCTTGCTCAGTCATTGTGAAAATGACGGTCACACAGTACACAAGCTCAGTCAAAGGCATCTAACTGCCGACTTACTAGCCCCACGGGAGAGTGACTGTTCAAAGATGCGTAGTAACGTCTCCTCTGGCTGGCTGCCAAGTTACATCAAGGCCAAGTGACCAGTTCTCGAGATATTCAAAATGGCTGGATACTTTACAGACAAGCCTCGTACACTTGCAAAAACCAACAATTCTGGGCGTTCATTCACTGCATCTAGATCAGTCCAGTCCTCCCTTCTGTCTAATTACCTTGAAAACGGTAAAGGCTATGAACACGTTGTATTAAGCATAAAATGTGTTTTTTATTTTCTTTCCTACAACTTTTCTGTTCAAAAACATTTTTACTCTGATTAATATTTGATGAGTGACATGTAAGTTCTACTGAAGATGTACATAGAAACTTATGTGGGTCTTCATGTAAAGTGTTCATTACTGAAATCCAGGTCTGTTAACAAAAAACGAGAATCTGAGAAAATTTTCAGTAGTTTTGAACTCATCATGTGGCAACAGACACAAATGTGCCACACATGCACCTTGGAATGAGAACATTCCAGCATTACTGTGAAATTATACACACCACTTCTAATAACTGTTTAAATTAAAATGAATGGTATTACTAACTGTACTTCTTTCAACCTACGGACCAAACACAAAAAATCCCAAGATTTCTTCTTAAAATCATGGGCCAAGATCAATAATCCTCTCTATAGGTGTTGATTCAGTCTTCATACAGTCCTAGAACCAATTCTCACAACACAATACATAAGGGTGTTGTAATGGACATATCACCTGATCAATTCACAAACCATTTATAGAGGACACAATTCTTCTGGGATAAGAGGCAGTATCACATCCCTGAAGAACTGAGTTCTCAGCCACATGCTGTGAAAACCCTGACATTCACATATGTATAAAATACATTAATACCACTACAGATGCTGTCCTTACTGCTATCTGTTTAATCAATGCTGTGAAAACCCTGACATTCACATATGCATAAAATACATTAATACGAGGGCAATTCCAAAATCAACCTCTGATTGGTTGGTAAAAAGAAATGCGTTGTCACAGCGCCAAAGCGGGCGCTCAGTAGTAAGAAGTAACGTTTGTTATTGCTGAACACCTACCCTCATACATTTTTGCTGCGTAGTGTAGGCATAATTACTGATGAAACATGGACACTATCATCGCCGCTCCCGCCAGCTGTAAGGTACGTGCTGTGATTCGTTTTCTTCATGCAGAAGGACAAAGCGCGGCCGAGATTCATCATCGATTGTGTCGTGTATACGGTAATAATGTTATGAGTCAAATGCTGAATAAACTTTAGAGGTCCATCCAAAACAAATGGCGCAGGATGCTCACTAAAGGCATCGTTCTCCTGCAGGACAAAGCGCGGCCCCACACCGCGGCTCGCACAAATGCTGTAATGAATCTCTTCAACTGGGAGATTTTCGACCACCCTCCTTACAGTCCAGGCCTGCCGCCAAGCGATTACCATCTCTTCACCAAGATGAAGGTCTGGTTGGCTCCAAGGCGCTTCCACACCAACGAAGAGCTCATGGATGGAGTGAACAACTGGCTGCATAACTTGGCAACACCGTTCTTTGACGAGGGACTACAAAAACTAGTGTCACGGTATGACAAGTGCCTAAATGTGGATGGCAACTATGTGGAGAAGTAATGCAGTTATGTATGTAACTGTTCCATATAATAAAGTTTTGTTCTCTATTTTGTATTTTTTTTTTACCAGCCAATTGGAGGTTGATTTTGGAATTGCCCTCATACCACTACAGATGCTGTCCTTACTGCTATCTGTTTAATCACATTTATTCCATCTTTATGGACAAAAGGCGAAATCACACAAATTTCAGGCAAAGCTGACCATCTCCCTTCCCATTCTTAGCTGCAAGTTTTATGATATGATGTACTATTCCATCACGCCAATGCAAATGGGCTACCTTATACAACTTGTTCAAAAACACAGTTTTCAAGGTAGTTAAAGTCACAGAATGGTTTTGAGGTGGGACTAGAAATAATGTATCATTACTTAGCAACCTGTACATTAACCTTTAGGCGACTGATGTCATATATATATGGAGCACCCATTCTTGATGTTTCTAGATCACAAACAACGATGCAGCACAGTCGGTAGGGCTCCTCTGGACGAGTGATCAGCTCGTCGCAGAGACCTCTACCTGACAACACACGACACCCACAACAGACAAATATCCATGCCCCCGGTGGGATTCGAACCCAAG
>Ga0268261_10000454_pt1 | contig 25444 bp, 17 predicted proteins | sample TergutNc150P1_FD_190353 | JGI IMG/M metagenome (GOLD analysis project Ga0268261, IMG submission 190353) | Nasutitermes corniger P1 segment gut microbial community from laboratory colony in Florida, USA - Nc150 P1 (SPAdes) (version 2) | ecosystem: Host-associated > Arthropoda: Insects >... | reverse complement strand
ACCTTTCTATAGCGAAGGTAGGGCGTGGCAATCACAGTTGCATATTTATGCATCCCCATTCTATTATATCGATTATTGCCTGGCACAAGTAGTAGCATTATACTTGTGGGCAGAAAAACAAAAAAATTATGACAAAGCATGGGAAAGATACAAGAAATTAGTAAGTTTCTCTGGAACAAAGACTTTCTTGGAGCTTTTGGAGGAAGTAGGGTTGCCTAATCCTTTCATACCCGAGAATTTAAAGATAATTGCTGACTCTGTTACGAAATGGCTGGAGAAGTAGTATAACTAATGCAACTTATAAGCTGGTTCTATCTAGCCACAAGATTTAAAAAACTCCCCTTAGCATAATTTAAAAAAATTATTTTGGGGAGTTTTTTTAATTCACTGGTTTTCTTATGTGCATTTTTAAATAGCTATGGTAATTTGTATAAGTTACTTTTGGGTCTGCTTTTTCTAATGCTTCTTCGTACATTTTTATTTTTGAATCTGTATTATCTGCACAGTGTAGTATTATAGCTTCTATAGTTTTAGGTTTTTGCGGTGAACCAAATTCTAACTCTCCATGATGGCTTATTATTAAATGCTTTATATGATTTAGATATTCTTTGGGGAAATTATCTATTTTTGATGCCTCGTTTGTAAGCAATTCTATACCTATTACAATATGCCCCATTATTTCCCCTATATCTGTATAATCGTTATCTGGAAAAGGGTTTAATTCGTATACTTTTCCTATATCGTGTAGTAATGCACCTGCTATTAAAATATCACGATTTACAAATTTATAATTATTACTTAAAAAATCACAAATATTTGTTACAGAAACTAAATGTTCTATAAGACCACCCATGTAACCATGGTGCATACTTTTTGCTGCAGAATGAGTTTTAATATTTTTTGCTATATATTCATTTTTTATAAAAAAGTTTTCGAGTAGAGTTTTAACAAATATATTTTCTACAGAATTTATAAGAGATAAAAGGTTTTCATACAAAATATCTACGTCTTTATCGGTTACTGGAATATAATCTTTTTGGTTATATTCTCCTTCTTTGCTCTTTCTTATTTTCGTAACCCTTAGTTGAGGGGAGTTTTGAAAAATATTAACTACACCATCTATTTTTATCGTATCTTTCTCTTCAAAATTTTGTATATCATTATTTAATTCCCATACCTTTGCATCTATTACACCCGTTTTATCTTGCAATTTTAAAGATAGGTATGCTTTTCCTCCTTTTGTTTTCATATTTTGTTTTTGCTTGCAAAAATAATGACCAATAATATTATCATTTTCTTTGAAATCCTGTATATATTTCATAAAATCTCCCATACGTTCATATTTTTTAACAATATATTATATTTATTATAGAATATAAATGATTTAATTTCAAATTTTAAAAATCAACTCCGATAAATCAAAGTAACCAAACAACAGTTATATTGTTTGGTTACTTTGATTTTACCATATTCATTTTATAAAAATTATTTTCTGTTAAAATAGAATTTATTTTCTTATCATGTAATTCTATTGGTATTTCTTTTACTACTTGTATTTGATATGCAATTGATATGTTTGGTAGATAATTTTTATCTAGAAATCTGTCATAAAAGCCACCACCATACCCAAGCCTATTAAAATTTTCATCGAACAAAAGACCTGGAACTATTAGTAAGTTTATTTGATTTGACTCTATTTTTTTACAAATATTTATATTTGGTTCCGTTAATATTATATTATTTTTTGTAATATTTTTTTCGAGATAGTAAAAATTTTTTATTTCATAAAAATACATTTTTTTATTTGAAATATCTATTTTTGGTACTGCAACTATTTTTTTTAATTCGAAACATTTTTCTATTATTTCTTTTGTTCTTACTTCTGTTTTAAAAGATATTGTAATACCTATTACATCTGCATTTTTAAATTCTTCTGTTTCAAATAGTTTATTTGCTATTTTATTCGATTTTTCTTTTCTTTCATTTTCAGTCATCTTGTTTAAAGATTGTTTTATCTGTTTTCTTAAAGTTTGTTTATTCAAATCTAAGACTTTCTACTGGGTCTAATTTTGATGCTTTTCTTGCAGGATATACACCAAATAAAAGTCCAATACTAGCAGATATTAAAACGATAACACCAATAGTAGGAACATCTATAGACGGTACTAATTCTAAATTTACTAAAATATTAGCAATATAGGCTACAACAATACCACCTAAATATCCGAGAATAATACCTATAGTTCCACCTATGGCTGTTAAAATAGCTGCTTCCACTAAAAATTGGAAAACAATACTATGAGTTGTAGCACCCAAAGATTTTCGTATTCCTATTTCTTTTGTTCGTTCAGTAACAGATACAAGCATTATATTCATAACACCAATTCCACCAACTAAAAGACTAATACTAGCAACAAGTGTTAAAAAGACTGTAAAAACAGTTATTACTGCATCTACTTCGTTTAAAGTGCTTGCAATACTTGAAGAGTTAAAAATATCTGGTGCATTTTTTCTTATTTCTAACAATCTTATTATATCATCTCCTGTACTGTGTATAGTATCTGTATTTATTACTCTAACATCTATACTACCTACTACATTTCCCAAATTTTGAAAAGACTGAACTAAAGTAATAGGAACACGTGCCTCATACGGCATTTCAAATATATCTATCATAGCAAACATATCGTTAGACTCTAAAATCCCAACAACAGTAAAAGTTTGATTACCTAAATTTGTACTTATCTCCATTGTACGCCCAACACTATTTGTTATACCAAAAACAGACCTAGAAAAAGATTCATCTATAACAATAACATTAGACATATTTATTACATCTGTAGCTACGATATGCCTACCATAAATAATATCTGGTCCACTTCTAAATAGTTGTCTATATTCATCTACTCCTAAAAGTTGTACAGCACGCCTATCTGTAGTTCCTATTATATCTATAGCATTTTGATATGTTACACTTGCATTTGTAGATACGGCTAGTATATTTGAATGATTTCTTAAAAACTCTGCATCAGAAAGGTTTAAACGTTCATGCCATTCTATTTGCCTTGTTTCACTTGTATGAAATATTTGTATTTCATCTAAACCCATATCTTCAAAAAAACCTGTCATTGTATTTCTAAATCCATTACCAATACTTGTAATAAGAATAACAGATGCAACACCTATTATTATACCGAACATGGTAAATAACGAACGCATTTTGTTTGCAAATATATTTTGTATAGAACTTGCTATACTTTCAAAAAGTCCCATTTAACCTACCTTTGAGATTTTTATATTTTGTAGTAAAAAAAATTTAATAATACATTTTAGCATTTATATTTAAGAATGTAAATTAAACAAATTAAAAAGGACTTGTTTTGATACATTACCCACTAAAATAAAATTGACATATTAAATCAAATACTTTATATATTACTTATATATTCTTGTGAAAATAATTTTTTCAATTCCATAGCTTTTTCACGAGCTACAGATTTCTTTTTCATATTTGCTATTATATCTAAACCTTGCCATTTTGAGTATTCTTCTTTAAAATAACCTTCTTTTGTTGCTATTTTTAAATATTTTGCATTAACCAGAGCAACATCTAATGTGTAATTTATATATGTTGGTAGCTTACCTGTCTCTTCTAATTTTTCTGCTGCATTTTTTATAATTTCACAAAGTATAGGAGCATAGTAGCTTATTTCAAAAAATTTCATAATCAATTTTAAAACATTATTTGGTTTTACAAAATCTAGTTTTAAAATAGGTTTTACTGCTTGTAATATTATGTCTGGATTAATTGCATTCTGTCTTTTATATTCTGCAAAAATCTCTTTGATATAGTAATCATATTTATTCATATTTTTGAATATACTAATTGTCAAAAATTCTAAAACATAATGATTTTGTATTCTTTTTTCTTTTAGCAGTCTATTTCTCTTGTCGTATTCTTTTATATTTTCTATTCGTTTTTGTTCTTCGGGATTTGCAAATCTATATGGATATTTATAAGTTAAAACACAATCTGTACCCTCGTCCCAAGATAAATATAATCTATCTTTTGCATTTATAATACTATTTCTTGTATTACTAACGTTTTTATATAATTCTTCAATATCATTTGTTAAATAATAGTTCTCGCTATATTCTACAAATTTTATAGCAGGAAGTACATTATAATCAGAATTGTATCTATAAGCATAAGAATCCCAATTATAATTATCTGCTATAGTATAAAATTCTGTGTTTAGTATTTTTGCACTTGTTATTTTTATTAAAAATTCTTTTTCTGATATTTTTATTGGCTCAAGTGTAATATTTGTATCAGATTTTATACTAACTTCTTTTGGATAATTCCATAGTTTTTTTACTTCTTGTTTTAATATTTCGCTTGTATCAGTTTGCTCATCTATAAATTCAACTTTAGGTAATTTTTCTAATATTTTTTTTGAAATTTGTATAGCGACACTATTTCCTTTTTTATTTGCTATATTTCTTATACCTACTAAATTTATTACACTATTTTCAGCTATACCCTCATTTACTGCATTTTGAACTTCCAGAAGATAATCGTTTATAAAAATTACAAGTTCATCTGTTCCTGTAGGTATTCTTGGATATTCACTTATAACTTCTAATACCTGCTTTGCGTATTCAAAAGCAAGAGATAACATACCTAATTTTGTTATTTCTATCATTGTTAAAGCAATATCTTTTACCTTGTCTATTTTTATATCAACATTTGTTAAAAATTTAATATCTATATTTGTATAACTAAAAATACCACGCTCAAAAGCTTCTTTTAAAGAATACAAATAAAAATCTTGATTTCTTCCACCAAAAGCATTACATAAATGATACACATACATTGTTGTAGCATATGGTGGCAATATTTCATTTCTTCTAGCTAGTTGTAATAAATAATATCCCATACTTTCATTTTCAAAATAGTATGCATCACTGCTATACGGAAAATATTTATACAAACAATCATAAAATCCTATTGTTTCAAGTCTGTTTGGTAATTTTTCAAGAGATTTTGGAGTATTTATTTTATAAAAATTATAATGTCTATAGCCACTAGTATATAAAAATTCACTTCTTTTTTTAGTATCTGGCAGTATAAGTACAAGTTTTGGAGCTTCTACAGGGTCTTTTATATATTCTAGTATTATATCACTTGCTTTTATATCTAATATTTCATCACTTTGAAGTATTATTTTTGGATTTAATTTTTTTATTATATCTATAGCATCTTTATTTTGTTTTATATATTCTTTCGATGTATCTTGCGAAATTCGTAACCTTATTAATGCAAGTTGCAAATCTGCTTCAATTACTGGTAGATTTAATTTATCGTATTCTTCTAATGCATTTGATATACCCTCTAGCGTTGTTGTAAAATCTACAAAGCAAGGTGTAGATAATAAACATGGTATACTACCGAAATTTTTTATTATTGTAAAATTTATTGCAGATTTAAAGTCTTTTGGTCTGTATATCAATTTACGTTTTCTATCAGTATAATCATACTCATAATTATTATCTGGTACAGCTCCTGACCAATATTCTATTTCTTTACCTTTTGATAAATATAAAAAGCTTCTATAATTCCAATTATTCTCACCAAGCGACATAAGAGCTTCTTTGGCTTTTTCTATATCTATATAACTAAGTCTTGTTATAAGAGCTAGAAAGTGTTCTTCGGTAATATCTGTTACGAAGTTTTTACTATACATTTCTGATATTACTTTTATTAAATTTTCTCTTGTTATTTCTCCTATTTCAAGCTTTTCTACTTGTTCGTTTATTTTTGGTGTGGGTCTATACAAGTTTTGTATTTTTATAGGATTAGTTTCTTCTTTTTCTTGTATATCTACATTCCATTTTACAAAAAGTTTTTTTGTTAGGTTTTGTATTTGTTTATTTTTATTTTCTAAAAATTCTTGTAGTATTGGCTCTATCATTTCTACATATTCTTCTTTTGGTTTTTCTATTTCTAATATTGTTTTAATTATTAAACTTTTTGTTTTTACAACTGTGGTAGACATTACAATAGATAATACTTCTATTAAATCTACGTCTTTACTATTTTTTATAAGTAACGGAACGTATCGTTCTATTAGTTTACTATCTCCATAAGATAATATAGGTATTATATTACCTGCTCTATCTACTATTTCTTCATCTGTAATATTTAATATATCCAATGCTTTAGAAGCTTCTATTCTATCATTTTTAGCTAATGTTATATCCATTAAGATAAATAGAAAATTTATAGCTTGTTGTCTTGTTATAAAATCTCTTTTTACTGCTTCTAATAATATCTCTGTTATTGGTCCAGAAGCTGGAGTACCTACTTCTACAGCTATTTCTAAATGTTCTACAAACCTATCTTGCAAAAATTCTAATGGTAGATAAAATAATATTTTATAACCACTCCAATTATCAAACCACATATATTCTTTTGATTCTTTTAGATTCATAGCTTTAAAAATATGAACAGACCAGTCTTTCGCATAGTTTATATTATCTGGTATTTTCAAGTTTAACTCATGTATTAACGTTATTGTTAAGACAGATTTATATGTTAAATCATGAGTTCTAAATCTATTTTGTTCACTTTTATATAGCTGGTCTATAAATTTTGTAATATATGTATTACTTTTTGTTTTTAATATGCTTAGTAGCATTTCGTAATATTTTTTATACTGTTCAGGATTTTCGCTGTGTAATCCTCTTTTATAATTTTTATAGCTGTTATCATAATTATAAGAAAAAAAATCATGTTCATAATCTAGTACAAGTCTTGCAGCACGTTCAGGGATAACACCTACAGCTATAGCAAATATTACTAGTTTTGGTTTTATACCATCACCAAATTCAATTAAATATCTATTTTTTATCGTTTTTCTTTTTTCATTATCGTAGGAATTTGCAAAAAATCCCCACCAATCGCCACTTTTAAAGCCATCTAGTGCCGTTTGTTTTTCTTCTTTTATGCCTTTATTTAGTGTTAAAATGTTACCAGGTGTCATTTTGTCCCAGCCTAATTTTTTATATATTTCTATTGATTTTTCTAGTTTTTTACTCATTTAATTTTCACTTTCTATATCTTTTAGTAATTTTTTATCAAAAGTAGATATTTTGTAACCATATTTGTGTTAGGGTGTTTGTATTTTTTGATGAATTTCCTTTGTTAACTCTCTATATCTGAAAAACTATTATATTCTTGTGAAAATAATTTTTTCAATTCTATAGCTTTTTGCTTTGCTACAGATTTATTTTTCATATTAACTATTGTGTTTAGTTCTTCAAAACTAGCATATTCTTCTTTTAAATATCCTTCATATTTCATTATTCTAATCTCATTTACATTATTTAATAAAATATCTAGCAGTGAATTTAAATATTTTGGTATTTTATTTGTTTTTTGTATATCTTGCTCTGCTACTTTCAAAATTTGAAAAAGGCAGTTCACATACATAGTAATATTGAAATGCCGTTTCAAAATCAATAGTATATTGGTTACTTTTACAAATTCCATTTTTATTAATGGTCTTATAACATCTTGTAGTATATTTTCATTTAAAGATTTTGTTTTATAGCATTTTTTAAATATTTCTTCCAAATAGTAATAGCTAGGGAAATTTTCGATAATCTCATTTAAAACAGCAATTTGAAGTAATTCAAGTGTAATATAGCTACTTATTTTGTTTTTAGATATAAGAATTTGTATTTTATTATAATCTTTTATCTCTTCTTTTTGTAAATCTTCTATTTCTTTTTTTGCCTCTATAGTTTTAAATCTTACTTCTTCTTTATAAAATTCTATATTCTCCTTATTATCATCCCACGCAAGGTAACCAAAATTATTTTTATCATAATTTTGCGAACTATTATAAAGTTTATTTTGTATGTCTATAATTGTATCTTCTTTGCTAGATTTTAAAACATACATTTGTTTAAGTCTAAAAATATGATGGGTCATGGTAAAATAGCTACTATAAAAAATATCGTTTGGCATATTATCCAGAGTTATTTTTATAATTACACTGTTATTTGGCAATTTTACAGTTTCAAATTTTAGATTTTTATCACTTCTTATACTTGAACTTTCATAACTTTTTGTTTTTTGTAACCAATTTTTAATTCTATATTCAATGTCTTTAGATATTACGATTTCCTTATTTTGGATATTTTCATATGCATCCAATTTTGCATTTGTTAAATTTTTCACTATATTTTTAGCTATTTTTACAGATTTAGAATTGCCGTATTTATTTGATATTTGTATTACAGCATTTAAATCTAATACAGATTGCGTTGCTATACCTTTATCTATAGCATTTTGTACTTCTGGTAAAAAATTTTGTATAAAAATTAATAATTCATAAGTCTTGTTAGGTAGTTTTTCATATGTTATTACATTATTTAAAACTGCTATACAAAGAGTCCATGCAATAGACAACATACCGTTATCCGCTATACTACGCATACTATTTACTATATTGCTTATACTATCTATTTTAGGATTATCTAAGTATCTATTAAAAAGATATTTTATTTTTATATTTTTGTAATCTAGTAAACCACGCTCAAAAGCTATTTTAAATTCTTCTAATACATCTATTCTATAACCCATTTGAACATAATTACCTTGTATTAAACTTTCCAAAAATAAACCAGTAGAATAAGGTGATAATACTTGTCCCAAATTTTTCAAAGATTGAATTTCTGGACGATTCCAATAAGTTGGACTACATCCATAAGCATCACTACCATATGGGAAATTTTCTATAAGATTAAAACTACAATTACCTCTATATGGCAGCATACTTAAACTTTTTACTTTTTTTATATCTGATAAATAATACTTATCGCCGTGTTTACTTTTGCTTTCTATAATCATAGGTGGTACAAATGGGTCTTTTATATAATCTAGTATTATTTTTGACACTTTAACTGGTACTATTGTTCCATCTATTAGCTCTACACAAGGTTTTAAATTTTCTAATATTTTAATTGTTTCTTTATTTTCTGTAATATAACTTCCTATATCAGAAGTTATTTTTAGGCGTTGTAATGCAAGTTGTAGGTCTGCATCACCTACATTTAGGTTTAAATTGTCATATTTTTGTAGTGCTTCAGTTATACTTTTTAGTGTAGTTGTTAAATCTACAAAATTCGGTGTAGATAATAGACATGGTATAATACCAAAATTTTTCGCAACTTCTACATCTCTTTGACTATAATTATTTGTTGTTTTTCTTTGTGTTTGTGCAGATTTTTCTGATATAATTCCTTGAAAATTGTAAAAATAATCAGTTCCTTTAAAAATTTTTATTACATCTTTTGCATTTTCTATATCTACATATGATAGCTGAGTAACTAATGAATAAAAACGTTCCCATATTGTAAAATCTAGCTCATTTCTTATAATTTTTGTAACAACCTTCAATAGATTTTCTTTTGTTATATCTCCTATTTCAAATACTGGTGGTTTCCATAGTTGTGGCGTTTGTATCCATAGATTCTTTATTTCTGTTGTTTTACTATTTTGGTTATCTTCCAAATTTGTATCACAAAGTCCCCAATTTGTTGCAAGTTTTTTTGCAAGTTTTCCTGTAGATTTATTTTCATCTATAATATTTTGTAGTAGAGGTTCTACTATAGTTATATCTTCTATATTAGGTTTTTCTATTTGTAATGCTGCTTGTATTACTATTTTTCTTGTTTTTTCTACTTTGCTTGATAAAAATATTGCTAATATTTGCTGTAAACTTTCACTATCAATATGCTTTATAAGAATAGGTGCAAAACGATAAATAATTACAGAATCTCCATAAGACAAAATAGGTATTATATTGTCTACACGATTATATATTTCATAATCTGTAATATTTAAATTATCCATAGCTTTTATAATTAAGCGTCTAGTACTCTGACTTATTGTTATATCCATAGCAATAAACAAAAGTTCTACTGCTTTTTCTCTAGATAATAGTTCATTTTTTACACCATATATTATTACTTCACAAAGTTTAGCCGAGACAGGTATATCAAATGTTACAGCTATTTCTAAATGTTCTAAAAATCTATCTTTTATTATTGGCAAAGGTACTTCAGATGTATCTACTGAAACAATCCAATCTGTAATATACTCTACAGTATTTGGTATATTCATAGAAATCTCATACACCAATTTTAATACTAACTGTGCAAAAAAACTTTCAGAATTACTACTCCATCTATTTTTACAAGCTCTATCTATAAATGTATTAATATAAGGAATAGATTTCGTTTTTAAAATTTGAAATAATTCTTCATATTCTATTTTCCAATCTTTATTTCTAAAATACCAGATATTATTCAAAATTATACTACTAGTTCGATTTGCATCTGTACCTACAGCAATACAAAAAAGTATAAATTTTCTCATTTTGTTACTTAATTGTATATCTTCATCGTGGTTACCATTAAAAATAGGTTTATTAAAAATATAGATATCACCCTTTTTTACTTTATCCAATACAATTTTTTTCTCTTCTTTTGTTCCAGTAGGTAATATTAGTATATTTTCTGATGTTACATTATCCCAACCTAGTTTTTCAAAAATTTCTATTACTTCTTGAAAATCTTTTTTTATCAATCTTTTCGTTATAGTCATTTAATATCCTCAATTAGATATCTTAGAAAATTAACTTCCTAAGATGTCTAATTTGTTTTTTAGTGATTTTTATTAAAAATTTACTTAATCAAACTAACTGCTAAAATATGCTTGCAAGGACCACGCCCATTTTTATGGTCAAAATACCATCTGCAAGTACATTTTGAATCTGCATTTCCTTTGTAATCTACTACATATTTTGTATCTTTAGAATGAACTATATATGTGTTTTCTCCATCTTTTCTTATATTATTTTTATCTTCTATTAATTTTTTTGCTGCTACTAATCTTGGATTATCTTTTAATACTCTGTTTGGGTCGTCTGGTAGTTCCCTATGAAAATATGCACCACTATCCAAATCCCAGCCAAGTTTCCCCTCTACAGCAAGATATACCATTGCTTCTTCTGCTCTTTTTTGCTCTATATTATGTTTTTTGCGAATGTCATTTATATTTACTTTGCTATTGAATGTAAGTATATTACTAATATCGTAAGCATCTTCTACAACATCTGCGGTTGCTAGTGCTGAAAGCAATGCACCCTCCCCAGAAAAACCATGTGCAGCCTCAGCGGTAAGTCCAAGAGATATACGACCTCCAGAAAATTCTACCTGAACCATAAAAGATGTTGGTTCTTTTTGTAAAACAGCATCCGCAGGTGCAAAAAATTTTATTTTCGTAATATTTGTAAAAATACGCTTTAATGCAGAAAGTCTATGTATACCAGATACAGGTAACGCTCCTTTTTCGCTAGACTTACTATATTTAATACCAAGAGGAGTTTGTACTAAAAATCCAATAGTACTTTTAGCTGTTGGTGCAGGTAATTGTGCAATAAAAGTTGTTGCTTGTATACCTGATATTTCAAAAATAGGTACAAATGTTTTATTTATTTGATTTGCATTTCCAAGAGCTCTTATCCATCTATCAGGCATTGTTACAGGACGCTCTATTATTGTCGTACCAAAATCTTTTATATTGCCCTCTGTTTGTTTTACAGTTTGAACATTTAAACCATCGCCACCTATTTCAAGCTTCATATTATCATCTTTTTTTACATTTGTAAGAGCTGCACGAAGTTTTGGACCTATATCTACATTTGTTGTACCAAATCCTATCTCTCCATCAAAGCCATTTTGTAGTAAATCTAGTCTTGCATACACAGAATTGCAAGCCGAAAAAACTTCTGCACGTAAAATATCCCCTTGTGATGACAAAATAGGGTCTCTCATTGTTGTTGGTACTTGTTTGAAGTATCTAGTAGCTGTTATTTCGGATAATACAACAAAACCACGTGATAAGATTTGTGGATACGCAGCAGTACCTTTGAAAAATAATGGTTTTTCTACTATCCCTTTTGGTGTAAGTGCTGGTGCTAGTGCCATAGCTAAATTTCCATTTATTAAAGCTGATTGGTACGGTAAGTTTCTCATTTTGATTCTCCTTTTGTTATGGTGATTTTTTTAATTTATAGGTGAGTTTAAAATATCATTAATATCAAGCTGAGGAAGTATTGGAAAATTACCCTCTGTAGCAACATATATAACCCCATTGTGATTTTCTAAAGTACGTATCCAAAAATGATGTAGATATTCGGGTGTTATAGCCTCTCTTATAATATACATAGCTTGTGCGACTCCTCTAGCACGCTCTATCTCTGCTTGTGCATTCAAAATTTCTGCTTGTAGCCTGCTCCTTGCTTCTATTTCCATTATCTGTGCTTCATACTCTGCACGTAACATTGCTGCTCTACCGAGTTGTTCTTCTCTTAACTGTATGTATTCATTTTCACGTGCAGCAGCATTTAATCTCATTTGAGCTCTCCATGCAGGAGTACAACCTGTCAAGATTATTATTAAACAAACACAAACAAAGCTATTTAATAACTTTTTATATTTTTTCATTTTGGTTCCTCTCTTTAGTTTTTATGTTATGCTTCGATAATTATATATTATATTACAAAAAAATTATATTGCGTTTTATGCACAAAATTCATTTTTTTCATTTTTATAAACAAATTTTTTTGTAATTTGTTTAAACTGAATATTTGTACTACAATTTGATTAATATATGTATAACACACTTGAATTTTTTCTTGAAATATGATAAATTATAAATGAAATAAGTTGATTTCAATTTTTGAGTGTACATTTTGTACAAAATGTTTGAGGTTATTCAAATATTTATATATAAAATTCATACAATCAAACGTAAAAATCATTAAAATGTGTTAAACTTACATAAAATAAATGTAATAGTTAAACCATAACATAAAATTATAATTTTAAACAAAACACATTTAGAATTTAGGAGGATTTAATGAATACACTTACAAAGAATTTCACAAAAGCTCTTAGTATATCAGCTTTTGCAATATTTTTAACAGCTTGTGGAGGAGGTACCGATGCACCACCTTCTGGTCAACAACCTAATCAACAAGTAGAAGCTCCATCAAACGACCAAACTCCAAACGAAACAGAAGCAGGGCTTCTAAACATAGCTCTTATAGCTCATAGTCCAGATTCTATACTCGACGATGGAAGTTTTAATGAAGGTGCATGGCAAGGAATACAGCTTTTTGCACAAAACAACCCAGTAGGAAATGCAACATTTTTTCAACCACACACAGCAAGTGATGCAGCACGTATAGATTTAATGGCAGATGCTATAAATGCTGGTGCAAATGTACTTGTACTTCCCGGTTTTCATTTTGAATCTTCCCTATACGAAGCACAAGATTTATTCCCAGAAGTAAATATGATACTCCTCGATGCATCTCCAAGAGGAGCAAGTGGTGTTCGTATAGAAGATAATGTCATTGCTATTCATTATGCAGAACATGAAGCAGGTTTTTTGGCTGGTTATGCTGCTGTAATGGAAGGTTATCGTTATCTTGGATTTATGGGTGGTATTGCTGTACCTCCTGTTGTTCGCTTTGGTCATGGCTTTGTACAAGGTGCAGAACATGCTGCTGCTAGTCTTGGTCTATCGGAGGGAGATGTTGTAATCCGTTACCACTATATAGGACAATTTGCTCCAGACCCTGCAATTACTACAACAGCTAGTGCATGGTATGAAAGTGGTGTAGAAGCAATATTTGTTGCAGCTGGTGGTGCTGGTTTCTCTGTTTTCGCTGCTGCTGAAGCTACCGGTGGTTCTACAATAGGTGTAGATGTAGACCAAGTAAACGATAGTTCAACTGTAGTAGTATCCGCTATAAAAGGCTTAAATGTTTCTGTATATGAAATGCTAGACCAAATATTCCATGGTACTTTTGCGGGTGGTCGTGAAATGATTTTTGATGCAGCTGTAAATGGTATAGGTCTTACAATGCAATCTAGCCGTATGAATAACTTTACTATGGAGCAGTACAACAATATTTTTGAAGAACTTGCAAATGGGAATGTTGTTGTAAATAGCACTTTAAATATGGATGATATAATTACAACACTTGTATCGTTAAATGAAGTATAAGATTAAGTAAATTTCTTTATTTTAAAAAGGGGCATTAATGCCCCTTTTTGATATATAAAATTAAATACAATATAGGGAGATATAAACCAAAATGCCTTTTGAAATAACAGAGCATATCAAAGAATGTTATATATACCAAGATGAAAAAACAAAAAAGTTTTGGCGTTATGAATATATAAAGGGACGTATGACAACAGAAGACGAAGAATATTTAAGTTTTCATTATAACAATAATATGGTTATTAATTATGGAAAATTCAGTACTATTGGTAAATATGAGATTATGAATTTTGATACTAAAGAAAATCTTTTTAAATATGTTAAAAAGATTACATCTTCTAAAATCAAAAAAGGCTATATTCTCTATGATAATTTTGATTATGACAACCATATTTACATAGATGATTCTTTTTCAGAAAATTCCACAGGTCCTCATATTCTAACCTCACACCCAAACTTTAGAAAACATTTTAAAGAAGATTTTTATTACAATTGCACAGAAGAATTTAGCCCATTTGGTAGCGACGAGGGTGCGGATGTTTTAAGCTATATAGAAGATATGGTAAGGAAAAACAAAAATCTTGACGATTGGGATAACATACCTATAAAAATACAACATAACAACTTTGGATTTGATTATTATCCACCAATCGATTTTAATAAAGATGTTATAAAAGAGATACTTGAACAAGATGAATATGCACTTGAATATAGCGACCATGTTAATATTAGCACAGCTTTTGCACAAATAAAAATTAAAGGTAGAATTAATAAAATTCTAAAAGGAAATGCTCTAGCTTCACTAAAAAGATTCATTATAATTCTTAAACTGCAAGAATATGATGTATCCGAGAATTGGGATAATATGATAGAAGATTTAGAGAATTTTACTGAATATGAAGTTCAAAATTAGAAAGTTGATAAAGATATAAACTTAATTATGATAAAATTTACAACAAGAGGTTTTTATGAGCAAATATATATTAGAAATGCGAGAAATAAGAAAAGAATTTCCAGGTATTGTTGCATGTGATAATATAACAATAGGACTAAAAAAAGGAGAAATACACGCCTTACTTGGTGAAAATGGTGCTGGAAAAAGTACACTTATGTCTATTTTGTTTGGTCTTTACAAACCAGACAAAGGAGAAATTTTAATAAATGGAAAAAATGTTAAAATAACAGGTCCAGTAGAAGCAAATATAAATAAAATTGGTATGGTTCATCAACATTTTAAACTTATACACAATTTTACTGTTCTAGAAAACATAATACTTGGTGTTGAACAAACTAAAAATGGTATACTTGATATGAATGAAGCAAGAAATCGTATAAAAGATTTATCAGATAAATACGGTCTTAATATAGAACTAAATGTAAAAATAAAAGATATAAGTGTCAGTATGCAGCAAAAAGTAGAAATAATCAAAATGCTATATCGTGAAAATGAAATACTTATTTTTGATGAACCTACAGCAGTTCTAACACCACAAGAAATAGAATCATTAATGAAAACAATGCAGTACCTTGCAAAAGAGGGTAAGAGTATACTTTTCATTACTCACAAACTAGATGAAATAAAACAAATAGCTGATAATTGTACAGTTATTAGAAAAGGGAAATTTATTGATACTGTAAATGTTTCTACTACTTCAAAAGAAGAATTATCTGAGCTTATGGTTGGAAGAAAAGTAAGTCTAGACATTTCTAAAAACGAAGCAAAAATAGGCGATACAATTCTTGATGTGAAAAATCTATCTTTTAAAAATAAACTAAAAAATATATCATTTAAGGTAAAATCAGGTGAAATATTATGTATAGCTGGTATAGATGGTAATGGTCAAACAGAGCTTATAGAAGCTATTACTGGACTTATAAAAGATTACAATTGTGAGCATATAAAATTAAAAAATACAGATATATCAAAATTAAGTATAAGAAATCGTATAGAGCAGCAGATAGGTCATATTCCAGAAGATAGACAAAAACATGGTCTAGTGTTGGAGTACGATTTAGCATACAACACGATACTACAAACTTATTATACAAAACGATTTAATAAAAAAGGATTTTTGAAAAAATCGGATATTTACAAATTTGCAGATACCCTTATAAAACGATTTGATATTAGAACAAGCAAAGGAGCTACTACAAGTACAAGAAGTATGTCTGGTGGGAACCAACAAAAAATAATACTTGCAAGAGAAATAGATAGAGAACCAGAACTGCTTATCGCTGTGCAACCAACACGTGGATTAGATGTCGGGGCTATAGAATATATACATAAGCAAATAATAGAGCAAAGAGATTCTGGGCGTGCTGTACTTTTAGTTTCACTTGAACTTGAAGAAGTTTTAAATTTATCGGATAGAATACTTGTAATGTATGAGGGAGAAATAGTAGCAAATTTAAATTCTAAAGATACTAATTTTAAAGAATTAGGTCTATATATGGCAGGTAGCAAAAAACAAAGTGTGGAGGTCTTGTAATGAAAAAATATATATTTAAAAGTGAAAATTTCTTAGATTTTCTATCTTCTCTTTTTGTTATTTTTGTGGGTCTATTGATAGGATTCGTAATACTTCTTATTAGTAATTCATCTGCTGCACCAAATGCTTTCCTTACAATACTTACATTTGGTTACACATCTATGAGGAACATGGGAGATGTATTACTGCTTGCAACTCCTATTATTTTAACTGGATTATCTGTAGCTTTTTCGTTTAAAACAGGACTTTTTAATATTGGAGCATCTGGGCAATTTACAGTAGGAGCTTTTTTGGCAATATATATAGGTATAAATGCAACTGATATTCCTAGTGGATTACGTATTATACTCTCAATTTTAGTTGCTGCCATTGGTGGTGCATTATGGGGAGCAATACCCGGATTTTTAAAGGCATATAGAAACGTACATGAAGTTATATCTTGTATTATGACAAATTATATCGCAATGTTTTTAGTAAATTATTTGATAATAACAAATATACTAGATACTGGTCGTGGTACTAGTTTGCCAGTTCCTGCAAGCTCAAACTTACCTACATGGGGATTAGAACATATTTTTAGAGACAATTTACGTGCTAGCCATGTAAATATTGGATTTTTTATAGCTATTGTTATAGCTATTGTTCTTTACATTGTGTTAGAAAAAACAGTTTTTGGTTATGAGCTAAAAGCAGGTGGATTTAACAAAAATGCAGCCGATTATGCAGGTATTTCTGGAAATAAAAACATGGTGTTATCTATGATGATTTCAGGTTCTATAGCTGGTATTGCTGGTGCTTTAAATTATCTTGCAGGTACTGGTCTATCTATGTCTATAGTAGACAACTTATCTATGGAGGGTTTTACTGGCATTTCTGTTGCTTTTCTTGGTCTTAACCATCCTGTAGGTATTATATTTTCTGGGATATTCGTGTCATCTCTCTTCCTTGGTGGAGCAAGAACACAAATATTTGGATTTAGTGTAGAAATAGTAGAAATTGTTATGTCTGTTATTATATATTTTTGTTCGTTTGTTTTTTTGGTTAAAACATTTTTATCAAAAAACTTTAAAAAATCTGAAAAAGAGGAGGTACTATAATGTTTTTTTTCATAATTCAACATACAATGTTTTTTATGATACCTCTTATAATAGTCGCCTTGGGTGGTCTTTTTAGCGAACGTTCTGGAGTTGTAAATATTGCCTTGGAGGGTAAGATGATAATGGGTGCTTTCGTATCTATTTTATTTATTACAACATTTCAAGATAGGCTAGTTGGACAACCTATACTTTTAATAGGTATTTTAATAGCTGCTGTTACTGGTGGATTAATTTCATTTTTTCATGCTTATGCCTCTATAAACTTATCTGCAAATCAGATAATATCTGGTGTTGCTATAAATATGTTTGCTCCTGCATTTGCAGTATATACTGCAAGACTTATAGGAAATACACAGAATGTACATTTTACAAATCAATTTCGTATAGAATCTGTACCTTTTTTTGGAGATATACCACTTATAGGTCCTATGTTTTTTAGAAACACATATATAACAACTTATATCGGTATTGCTATTTTAATTATATCTTATATAGTTATTTACAAAACAAAATTTGGACTTCGCTTGCGTGCCTGTGGTGAACATCCCTCGGCTGCTGCAAGTGTTGGTATTAGTGTAAAAAAAATGCGTTATATAGCTGTTATATTATCTGGTATACTGGCTGGAATTGGTGGACTAGTTCTTATAATACCTATTACTACCGTGTTTAATGGTAGTGTTTCTGGATACGGATTTTTAGCACTTGCTGTACTTATATTTGGTGGCTGGAATCCTATTAAAATACTTTTTGCTGCATTTTTCTTTGGACTTATGCAGGCAATATCCGCATCTTACAGTGCTATAGACTTTTTAAGAGATTTAGAAATACCAGCTCATTTTTATCGTATGGCCCCATATATAGCAACTCTTATTGTCCTTGCCTTTACAAGCAAGAAAACAATAGCACCAAAAGCACTTGGTGAGCCTTATGATGCTGGTAAGAGATAGACAGTTTGTATATAAAATAAATTCAAATAGGAAAGTAGAAGATGAAGATTTATTGTAGATAAAAGCTAACTTTTGAAAGCAGAATATTAGACGAATATATAATACCAAATTATTATAGTTTGCACACTCAAAGTAAAGAGTATATTCTTGATGATATATTAGAAATAATGAAAGATAAAGGTTTAATTGTATGATTTTATACCACGGTTCATATATAAAAATTGAAAAACCTAATATATCTTTTTCTAGAAAAAACGTAGACTTTGGTATTGGATTTTATACAACCACTATAAAAGAACAAGCTATTACTTGGTCTAAGAGGTTTAAATATAGAGGAAGAGAAAGTATTATTTCTTCATATTTTTTTGATGAAAATATATTAAATAACTACAATGTGCTAAAATTTTATAATTATTCTGTAGAATAGGTAGATTTTATAATAAGTTGTAGAACAGTAAACAAAATTCACGATTATGATTTGGTTATAGGTGGTGTTGCAAATGATAAGGTATTTGATACAATACAACTTTATTTAGATGGACTTGTAGATAAAGAAATAGCATTAACAAGACTAAAATATGAAAAACCAAATATACAATATTTAGTCTTTGAATAGATTAGATAAAAAGGACAATCACAAATGAAAATCCAAAGCATAGAACCACAAATAACACACAAAATGAATAGCCATCTAGCCCAAATGGGTTTAGACTACAAATTAGAACAAGAAAAACTAAACGAACAAATAGACAAAGCTCTAAACGACTATTACAGTAAAAACGGCGGTACAGGTGGCAACCGTCCAGATACAAAGCTACTACTACAAGACATAAAAACCTTAAAATACTACCCTGTACTGATAGAATACAAGGGCTACAGAGACAAACTAGAAAAGCTAGACGCAGATGGTAACATAGAAAATAAAAAAAAAGACAATACTCCAAACTTTGCAAACATAAACAACTATGCGGTAAACGCTGCAACCCACTATGCAAATGCCCTTCTACATCACACAACATATACGGATATAATATCAATAGGTATAACAGGGTATAAAGATGAAAAAGATGAAATAATACCACAAATAGGTGTATATTACGTATCCAAAACAAACTTAGGTTATGGGCAGAAAGTAGACAACTATACCGACCTTTCTTTTTTGGCACACGGTAACTTTAGCAAATTTATAAAAAAAGTAAGTGAACTAAACCTAACTACAGAAGAGCTAGAAAAGATAAAACAAAAACGAGAAGAAGAAATAGACCAAAGCCTAGTAAAACTAAACAACAGTATATACCAAAATGAAAAAGGGCTATCAGAACAAGACAGAGTACACCTAGTAGCAGCAAGCATAATAGCAACAATAGGAGTAGAGGGAAAAGTATCACCATTAGATAAAAGTGATTTAAAAAGTATTACAGAAAAAGGTGAAAAAGATGGCGATATATTAAACAGAAAAATAGAAAATTTCTTAGAAGAAAAGCAAATACCAAAGGAAAAACAAAACTTAATAATAAGAAGTCTGCAAAACACAATATTAGTAGAAAACATAAACCAAGTAACAAACGGTGAAACACAACTAAAAAGAGTATTTACAAAAATAGTAGACGAGCTGGGATATTACTACAAAATAGGCTTAACAACAGATTTTACAGGTAAACTATTCAACGAAATGTATAGTTGGTTAGGTTTTACACAAGACAAGCTGAACGATGTTGTATTAACTCCAAGATATGTTGCCGATTTGCTTGTAAAACTTTCAGGTGTAAATAAAGATAGCTACGTTTGGGATTATGCTACAGGTAGTGCTGGGCTATTGATTGCGGCTATGAATGAAATGTTAAACGATGCAAAAGAAAAAATAACAAGCCCAGAAGAGTTAAAACAAAAAGAAGCACATATAAAAGCAAACCAATTGTTAGGGCTTGAAATTTTGCCAAGTATTTATATGTTAGCAATACTTAATATGATACTAATGGGTGATGGTAGTAGCAACATAATAAACGAAGACAGCCTAAAATGGGATGCTAAAGATTATCCAGCAACAGCATTTGTACTAAACCCACCATATAGTGCAACAGGCAACGGAATGGTATTTGTAGAAGCAGCCTTACATAAAATGCAAAAAGGATACGGAGCTATAATAATACAAAACAGTGCAGGAAGTGGAAAAGCAATAGAACAAAACAAAAGCATACTAAAAAAACACTCACTTATCGCTAGTATAAAAATGCCAATAGATATATTCATAGGTAAAAGTAGCGTACAAACAAACATATACGTGTTTAAAGTAGGCGAACCACACCATAAGGACAATATAGTAAAATTTATAGACTTTACAAACGATGGTTATACAAGAAGATCAAGAAAGAAAAGTAAAGCGAGCCTAAACCTACAAGATACAGATAAAGCAAAAGAAAGATACGAAGAAGTAGTAAACCTAGTGAGGTTTGGTAAACACAAGCTAAACATATTTACAGAAAAAGAATATTACGAAGGGCATATAGACCCACAAAGTGGCAAGGATTGGAACCAAAATGCACCAACAGATACAAAGCCTAAACTCGCAGATTTTAAAAAGACAGTGGCGGATTATCTTTCTTGGGAAGTATCTAATATATTAAAAGGTCAGCCAGTAGATGAGGAAGAAGAAAAAAAGTAAATGACCCATTGCATAAGGAACTTAAAAACGTGCAATGGGCGGAGTTTAGAATTGGTGATTTGTTTGATAACGAAAACGGAGATTTTGATATACAAAACAAACATATAAATGGTAAAGGCGATTATGTAATAACGGCTGGACTAACAAATAACGGTGTTTTAGGGAAAACTGATATAAAAGCAAAATTATTTAATAAAAATACAATAACAGTAGATATGTTTGGAGATGTATTTTTTAGACAACACAAATATAAACTAGTAACACACGCTAGAGTTTTTAGCCTTATACCCAAAATTGAAATAAATAATAAAATTGGTAACTTTGTTGTATCAAGAATGAAATATTTTAGTAGTTTGTTTGGTTATGAAAATATGTGTTCGTATAAAAAAATTAAAGATTTCGTACTAACCCTCCCAATAACCGCCAGTGGCACCCCCAACTATACTTTCATGGAACGCTTCATAACACTTCTCGAGGCATATCGCCTTCGAGAAGTCGAAGAATATTTACAGACTACAAATTTAACAGATACAGAACTTACTAAACAGGAGAAAAATGTACTTGACTTATTTGTAGAAAATGAACATGGTGCGACTAACGTCTTAAATTGGAAAGAGTTTAACCTTGAAAAACTTTTTGGAAAAGCTACAAGAGGTAAAAGATTAAAAAGTGATGATAGAATAAAAGGCGATTTACCATTTGTAACAGCAGGCGAAAAAGATACAGGTATATCAGCATTTATTAGTAATGATGTACACATATTCAATGAAAATACAATTACTATAGATATGTTTGGTTCGGCAAAATATCGTAATTATAAATACGGTGCTGATGACCATATAGCAGTTGTGCATACAGAAAACATACCCAAATATGCAACAATTTTTATAACTACTTCGGTACACAAAACATCATATTTTTCAGGACAATTTCACTATGGTAGAAATTTTTATCCAAAAGATGCCGACGAATTAAACATATTACTACCAACCACCTCCACAAATCAACCAGATTTTGAAACAATGCAAACACTAATAAAAGGGTTGCAAAAGTTAGTAATAAAAGATATGGTAACATATATTAGCAAGAAAATAGAATCTACAAAAACGATAATAGAAAGAATTTAAAGCAATGGAAACTAAAACTGAAGATTTTATAAAGATAGTTTATGAAAACAAATAAAAAAAATTCAAAAAAAATAATATCTACAAAATTAAAATCCAAGAATTTTTTAGCACATATATTACTTTTTATATTTGCTATTTTTTTCTGTATATTCATAATTTTAAACAATAGTTTTGACAATATAAATTTACAAAGCGATTTTTTAGTAGAACGTGCAATTGTGCATGACATACTAGGCGAAAACTTACAAGAAGATTTCTATATACCAAATATATATATAGGCTCCCAGAGAGTAATGCTAGAAATACTCTCTGGGAACCATAAAGGACAATTTACAGAAGCAGAAAATAGAATAACAAGGTTTCATAATATAATACTTCAAAGTGGACAAGAAATACTTGTTTCTATAACAGATGGTTTAGAATATATAACTTTTCATGATATATCAATATACGGCAACAATCGTTTTACTGTTATTATTACAGCTTTTATTTTGTTATGCCTTGCTATTATACTTATCAATATAAAAAAAGGATATACCTCTGTTATATCTCTTCTTTTTACTTTTATTGTTGTTATATTTTTTATGATAGATAGAATACTTTTGGGAGGTTCTCCTGTTTTTTACTCTATTATTACAGCTTTCTTAACAACTAGTTTTAATATATTTTTTTCTAGTGGTTTTGGTAAAAAATCAGCTGTTGCTATTATTAGTACATGGACTGGGCTTATTACTGCCATTTTTATAAGCGTTATTTTAAGTAATATGACGAACATATCCGGAATAAATTTAGAAGATGCAAGACAAGTAATGTACCACACACCTTCAGGTATCACAATAGATATAAGGGAATTGTTTTTTGCTGTAATAATAATCGCAAGCTCTGGGGCTATGCTTGATACTTCTATTTCCGTAACATCTCATTTGTTCCAACTTAAAGAGTATAGCAAAATATCAAAAAAAGAAATATTTAAAAGTGGAATAACATACGGTGGAGATATAATAGGTGCAAATGCAAGTACACTAATCCTTGCTTTATTTGGTTCTTCTCTTGTTGGTTTCATGCTTATTATACTTTTCGATTTTCCTTTTTTACGTATAATAAATTTAGATTTTATAGCTGTAGAAGTGATAAAAGTAGTGTCGGCAGCTTTTGGATTACTTATAACAATACCAGTGGCTGCTATTCTTGGAGCTAAGTTTTTTGAATAAAATGAAAAATTCGGATAATGCAGGAGCATAAAAATGGGAAAAATTACAAAAATCTCTTATAAAAATTTGTTTAATAAAAACAGTATATTTTTTAGTTTATGTATACTTAGTATGTTTTTTATGTTTTGGTATGGATACAATTCTAATTATTGGAATATGGGTGATAGATATAGTAATACAACCTTTTTATCTGGACGTATTATAGAAATAATAGAAGATAATACAAGTATAAATGAAGCAGGTGCAAGAGTAGGTCAACAAACATTATTAGTAAGATTATTGCAAGGTACTAGACGTGGGGAAATAGTAGAAGTAAATAATTTATTATTTCCTATAGAACACTCTGTTTTTGGTGTTGTAGGGCAAAGGGTGCTTGTTTTTTTCGACAATGCCGATGGACATAATTATTTTTCTCATATACAAAGTTATGATAGAACTATAGGTATATGGATAGTTATCATAGGTTTTTTAGGGCTTTTAGCACTTGTTTTCGGAAAATCTGGTATTCGTTCAGCTTTTAGCTTAGTATTTACATTTTTTTGTATAATTTTTTGGCTGTTACCTATTATAGTAAATGGAACATCTCCTATTATTTCTACTATTTTTATTTCTATTGTAATTATTGTTGTTTCTATAATAAGTATTATGGGTTTTGGTAAAAAAACTGTAGCAGCATCTGTAGGAAGTGTTATGGGCATTTTATCTTATGCTATTTCGTATTATATTATTTCTTTTTTTCTAAATATAACTGGATTTAATGTATCTCAAATAGATGTACTTGTAATAGCAGGTTTTGCTACTACGGCATCCGAACTTTTATTTGCTTCTATTTTAATTGCCTCTATAGGTGGTATTATGGATGTTGCTGTATCATTAGCATCTTCAACTTATGAAATAAGTATTAGTAACCCAAAAACAAATTTCAAATATCTTTTTATATCTGGTATGAAAGTTGGGCGTGATATAATAGGTAGCTCTGCGAATACGCTTATACTTGCATTTACAGGAGCTTTTTTTATACAACTACTATTGTTCAGTGTAACAGGTGTAGATGTTTTTGTTGCTATAAATAGAACAGATATATCTATAGAAATACTTCGTGCTATTGCCTCTTCTTCTGCTATAATTCTTGTTGCCCCTGCTACTGTTCTTTTTAGTGCAAAAATAATGTGTAAAAAATAGCCTTTTGAAAATTCAAAAGGCTATTTTATTTAAGGTTGTAAAATATTTAATATATTATTTTTCCACTGCCTAACACTAGCAAATTCAGGTCTTGATAATAGCATATTAAAATTGTCTGTAACATTGTTTCGTATACTCACTAGGTTTGCATGATTATCTCTATGACTTTGTCCTCTTGTATCAAAATTGTTAAAGTTGGCTACAAAATCGGTAGCTTCCATTTTTGGTTTAGTGGATATAATATTTGGGTTCTCGTGGACTTTAGATATATATCTAAGCTCAAGCTCTTTAAATGCTATCCCAGTCTTCAGTCTATGACTAGCCCAACTTAAACTGCCATCATTTTCAGACATCATTATTTCAAAAAATAATTTACTATCTTCAGAAGACAAACTTCTTTTTATAATATCTAAATCACGAATGTTTACAGATACTCCACTTGGTAAAAGGGTTCTATCAGGATTATTTTCTAGCCATTCTCTATCCATCATTTCAATAACTTCACGAGAAGATTTTCTGCCAGGTCTTCCTGAAGCTTCTTGACTAAGGTCATACCTTATAATGTCATTTACTAAAT
>Ga0268261_10000453_pt1 | contig 25458 bp, 16 predicted proteins | sample TergutNc150P1_FD_190353 | JGI IMG/M metagenome (GOLD analysis project Ga0268261, IMG submission 190353) | Nasutitermes corniger P1 segment gut microbial community from laboratory colony in Florida, USA - Nc150 P1 (SPAdes) (version 2) | ecosystem: Host-associated > Arthropoda: Insects >... | reverse complement strand
GTGTGTGTGTGTGAGAGAGAGAGAGAGAGAGAGAGAGAGAGAGAGAGAGAGAGCGCGCGCGCACGCCTGGCAGAGGTGGTATAATGACTGACCTAATGGCTGGGCAGCCAATTGAGTGTTGTGTGATACTTTACTCCAGAGCATTTACACCAGCTCTGGGCCCACCTGGCCTCCTCTTTGTTGGGTACAGGGGACACTGCCTGTGGTGTAAAGCAGCCCAGGATTGTGACTGAACATAACCGTCCATGTAGTGCCAAGATCAAGTGTGAATGATGCTTATCCCTTCACTCCCCCCCCTCCCTCTCCATATGCCTTCATGGCTTACATAGGGACAGCTTTTGTTTTAAGTACTTAATTTATGTTGTTAGAACCCTGTCTGGGGCTTCTCTTATTTTGGTCAGTCATATTCAGTGAACCTGAGAATTTGCTTTCTTTGTTACAGTGTTTGTTTCTCTGAGAAGCATTTCTGAGTTAATCCCCAGTGCCAGTAACAGTGAAGTCTGGTAAACCATAGCAGTGTGATTCTTAGAGCTACATAGTCTGCAAAGGCTGAGGGCAGTAAATAGATGTGTGCATAGAACTTTTGTATACTGGTCTTGTGTCTTTGCATGGAAACTGGAGATGACCCTCCTCGCCCCCCCCCATAAGAAGTAGGCACTGTTGAGTGTGGATGAACGATATGTCTATTTCGGAGTTTGAATTTGGTGACTGGTAGAGTTTTATAAGTTCTTAAATAGCTTGTTAGTAAATGTTGATTACTGTTATATGATATTAAAATAAAGTATATCAATATACATTTTGTGTTTCTTATATCTTGCCCTAATGTTGAGGTTGTACTTCTGGGAAACATAAGGTTTTTGTAGCAGTACTTTTGTTGGTTGAAGTTAATGTGATATTGCAAGAAGAGAACATGAATGTTACTGATTTGTGTGATATGACACATGGTGTGTTGCAGTTAGGTCCTACAGTTTCAGAGACAGCAGTTTCCTCTGAAACATTAGTACCTGTGTACATAACACTGTGACACGCATCCCACAGTACACTGCTTTTCACATCCCTTGCCATAACAACCCAAATTCTGACAAGAACAGAGTAGAGTAATGTTCACTTATCAATATAAGTTCCTTAGAGTGAACAACCATGTTTATAAAATTGTCATCATTATTTTATTTTGTCACCGTTGTCTCATTTTATTAGGATGTCTGCATTTTGAATGATGATTGTATAGTTGTCCTGCCATCTCCAGATGCCCAGCAAAGCAAGTTTCCTGTCTTATCCTCTTTCAACTTTGGAGTGGGTGGTCAGGGGGGGAGGGAGGTGGAGTGGAAGCTGGTGTGATGGACATAGAATAAAATAATACTTTATATAAATCAGTGTGTGGTAATCATCATACAACATGAAATTCTGTTGTGTGATCAGACTTGCAGCACTGCTGCTTATTCCATACCAGTTATTTGTCAACCATGTGCTGTTAGGGCCAAGAAGGATGGATTACTTTGATATGTTTAATGTTGCATGCCTTAATTAGATGCATGAAATTTAAAGGGACCAACAAATGCATTTGGATTTTTGAATGTAGTTTTATTATATAGTGACCACCGATATGTTTTGGCCACTCATGTGGCCATCTTCAGGGTGGTAAGAATAAGAACACATATTTATGTGTCGATCATTCAACACTTAAAAATAATATAGTTTTGGCTAAAATTCCAGTTGAATGGTAAAATAGTGATGAGTATAAAATGTTAGCCATTAGAACGTTGTCTGGAGTGTGGTTCTGTGGAATGATGTACATAGAATGTACATGTGATGGATTATGATCCAATTTGGTGAGAGGTGATATAGTTTGCACAGTGAACTACTTGGAACTGTGCACCCTGTATCATCACAGTTGTAGGAACATGATATTTGTGGCAGGATACTGCAAATAATTTGTGTTCCAGGCATAGACTGTGTGGATTATAAATGCATATGCCGTAGATTCTCAATGTGCATTGTTCGCTGGGGCTAACACAACCATCAAGAACAATAGAACCTGTTTTCAGTATAAAGCACCTCTTTCATTCATTGAACTTATAAAGTGTGAGTAATGAAAATATAAAATAACCTAAAAAAAATACCGCATGAAGCATATTTTTTCATTACATTGTTGAAGAGAGTCTCCTCATGTAATGTGTGACAGCAGTGAAGCTCACCTAATAAAGACACAGCTTGACTGAGCTGAGAGTGATTTCTGCAGTATTAGGAGAGTGGGGGGAACGCTTACCAGTCACATGATCTCATCCTGGTTTGTTGAAACCAGTCATGAAAGGTCAAATTTATGCGCACAAAGTCATTGCCATACTGGTATCCAAACACTGAAGTTTCTTTGAGCAGGTATTGTATACTGTATGTGATCCCAGTCAGCATGGGAATTTTTTCACATAATCTCCCTTTATGGCATATTTTCCTTTTGTAAAGAATGGAGTGAAGTGGCCATCAAGATCACAGTGATGTTTATGTCTTTGGCCAAGTCCCTTTCAACTTTGAGCCTTTGAACTGATTTGTTATGAAGTTCACTGTAAATATTATACCTCTGCAGGTTATTCCTATTCTCACGTTTTTATTCCCTGCTGTCTGTATTGTAACATTCCTGTTTGTAGAGTTTGAAACAACATGTCACCTGTGTGAAAATTTTTATTTCCATTTTTAAACTGATAGGTAATGGACCATTGGAACCGCTGTGTAATGAGATGATACAGTGAAGTTGACAAGCATGATGTTGCTATACTGTGAACCAGTTATATCTGAGAACTAGTGATGGTTCTAAGTCTTTTCTAGATGGTGAAGCAGAAGCTTTTATGAATTACAGAAGATGGTGATGAACGGAATGGCATTCATTATTAGCATTAGTCAGTGCAAATATGTGGTATGTTAGTAGAGAACAGCAGCATTTTGCAAGGGACTTGTCAGGTATTGCAGTTTAAATATCTTCTCATAAGAATAGGAAAAGTTGTTCACTTTGGTTATGAAGTGTTAATGGAAACCCATCATGCACCAGAACACCAATAAGAGCATTTATTCTTTGTGGGAAAGAGCTCATGTATTTTACAGTTTTCCACTGATGTGGAATGGAATATTGTAGATGAGCATTTTGTACCCTTGCATTATATTGGATAGGTCGTAGGTTTGAGATATTTCCTTTTTTATGTTGTTAACACTGCTGCGTTGCTGACATTTTAGGACAAGGTGTCAGTCCCATTTTCAAGGGTCAATCAATGCAGCACTTGGACTGCTGGACCCTTGAAGGTGGGACTGATAGTTTGTCCCAGAACATCAGTAACTACCAATCAGTGTCGTGTTAACATTCCTGAAGAGTGAAGGTCTCATTAACACTGTGGCAGAAGTGTGAAATCACACAGAGGTCATAGCTTTGTTTCTCAGCAAACATTTTGAAATATTTTCTTGGTTTATCTGTGTTTCCCCATACAGTAGGACAGTATGTAAACATGAGCCCCAACTGCTTTTTTCCACATCTTTTCCTACTCATTCACATTTGTCGTTCAATTTAGTGCTGAATAATGTATGCAGTAAGTACTATTGAATTAATGGTAAATATTGCGTTATTATTTACATTGAACATATTTTGCTTTTCGGTCTTTCATTAATATCCACGTTGTAGTATGTCTTCTGTTTGAAAGTTCAAGTTTGTTGTAATATGATGTTTTGAATGACTGTTGTGCCTTCATCTTCAAGGGTCAAGCAGGCCAAGCTTTGAAAATGAAGCCACAGTGATCTTCAAAACATTAGGAACCATCTCATCAAACAATACAGTTTTACATCCCAGATGACCTGAATTTTCAGCAACACCACTATGAGAACCTCAAATCTTACATTCTATTTGTTTGCACAAAGAGGTGAAGTCATTAATAGAAATCATGTGCGGCTCTAATGTCAGCTGAAGCCCTGGGCACAAGGAGCAGTAATCCACTCTGCACACTTTGTCTTGCAGGTGCCAACAGTCTCCTCAGACTTCATTCAAAGCTTTCCATCATGCCCAAAATGAAATACGGAGTATGGCCCAGCCCAGGGATACCACCGATGGTTTGAGAGGCACTAATGGTTTGATTAAGAATGAATCTAGTGATGTAGAAGATACGTTGCTAACATGTGATTATTGTGGACAGACATCTACTGAGAAAGCTGAGCTAATATCTCATATATCTTCTGTGCATTCACTGGACTTGGGAAGTCTAGATATTGCTATGGGATGTGAGCCTGGGTTAAAACTACAGGATGGCAACATAAAGGACTATGTGGATAAGGGTCAAAATGGCCATGGTCATCAGAAATTAAATCTGGGTAGAATACAACATGCTGGAGCCAAGCAGCAATTTTCATGCAGTGTGTGTGGCAGTGCTTTAAAGATGAAGTCTGATGTGTGCAAGCATGTTAACCAGCACAAAATGCAGGATTCTTTGTCTACAGCTGTACAGGCCCTTCTTGATAATTCAGCTGCTGCATCTGATAATCTCTTAGTTGCTGCCACTGTTAATGATAATAAACTTAGTTTGATTGAACTGAAGGGGGGCATTGAGGATTCTGTTCCTGATACCAAAGAAAAGAGCAGTGATGCCAAATGTGGGAGGACTGAGGGTTGCTTGTGTAGTGTATGTGATGGAGTACTTACCAGAAAATATGACGTACTGAGGCATTTGAAAACACATTCTAAGAAATCGAACACCTTTGTATCTTCAGGTGTGAAGTGTGAGAATTTTGATACAGTTGGCAACATTAAGGGAAGTATTTCAAGAATGAAATTCAGGGATAGAAGTAATTTTGAATGTGGGGAGACTTTACATATGTGTGGTTTTCCATGTCATGTTTGTGGCAGAATCCTTACAAGAAAGTTTGATTTGTGTAGACATTTGAAAACACATTCCAGTAAGCCCAATCTGTTTGATGATTCATTTGATCTTGCATCTCCAGGTGTTGCTTCCAGCATTGATACTTCATCACACAGTTTTGGTCCAGGTGTTGGGCCAGTTAGCACTCTACAGGAAAGAGGTCCTCGCAGAGTTTGTGATGATAGCGTTCCAGAAAACGAATATAATAATGAAGGAAAAAGTGGTTTCCCATGTAATATTTGTAGCAAAATACTTACAAGAAAATTTGATTTGTACAGGCATTTGACCACTCATGCCAGAAAGCAGTATCCATGTCATAGTAAGGTATTGTCAGGTGCAAGGTCTGCGTTTGTAACTGATGTGAAATCAATTTTGAGTGATGAAGCGCATTTGGAGAGTTCAAAGGGTAAAAAAAGTGCTACATTTGATATGTGCACAGTCCAAAGGTTTTCATGCAATGTATGTTCTAAATCTTATACAAGGAGATTTGATTTAAAGAGACATGCAAAGCAGCATTCAATTGAAGATATTGGTAAGATTGTTCACTTGAAAAATGGTATTGACCATGAGTCACTGTCTCATGCAAAGGTCATCATAGAAGGCAGGGTGCTGTATAAGTGTGAACACTGTGCTAAGTACCTCATGACGAGGTACAGTTATGTGCGACATTTGCGCATTCATACTGGCGAAAAACCTTGCACTTGCCATGTATGTGGCAAACAGTTCCGAACATCTGCGCTGTTAAATCGCCATGTTCGGGATGTGCATGAGGGTATAAAGGATCATCCTTGTGATTTTTGCGGTCGTAAATTTGCTAACAAACGTGCAATGGTGGACCACAGGAGGGTTCACACTGGAGAGCGTCCATGTGTATGCCATTTGTGTGGGAAGGCATTCAAAACAAAGGCATCTCTGTACGTACACAACCTGTTTCATACAGACGTGTTTCCACATCATTGTACACATTGTAACAAGTCCTTCCGTAGGAGACATCAACTGAATGTGCATCTTTTGCTTCATACTGGTGAGAAACCACATTGCTGTCAAATTTGTGGGAAGTGTTTCAGATTACGGAAATCACTCAAACGACACGTTCTTACACATTCTACTGAAAAACCATTTGAGTGTCTGGTGTGTGGACAGCTGTTTGCGCAGGAGCGGTATCTGAAGAACCATGGGAAGACTCATGGAATTCAGATTAGTAATAAAATTCCACCTCTGTATTCCTTTTTACCTGCAGGTAGCAATTGAATTGTAGAACTCATGGGATGAAAGTACAGATACAGTGGTCCATGGGTTTGTAAAATGCCTGTAAGATCTAACATCTGTTGCAGCTTTTTGAGATAATGAAAGAATATTGTAAATTGGAATTACTGGTTTTAATTCTGAGCTGTCTCGTAATGAGTCCTACCTTTGCCATGCTAAGTAATGCTGTTTAGTACCAAGAGTATTGTTAATTATTGTGCTGTGAAGATTGACAGCAGTTTTGGATTTGCAGTTTTATCAGTAAATTTATTAACATTAGTGTAGAAATATGAGTGTTCCTGCAGGGTCAAAAGTGTGTCTAACCTTCATTGCCATTCCTTCTAGTGCAATATGTTGCCCTGAGGCCATCACAATGCAAGGATTTTCACACTGAAGATTGCCTAGTGTGAGGGTTTAATGTTGTGTATCTGGTGCATATGTGCTTCTTCAGAATTATTTTGGGTGTGTGTGTGTGTGTGTGTGTGTGTGTGTGTGTGTGTGTGTGTGTGTGTGTGTTAGTGTTCATGAGATTTCATTTATGTATCACTGATTCAAACTTCGTGCAGTTCAGGACCATCACTGGTTCAATAGCCTACTCTATTTTAAAGTGGGTATCTGTGTGTTATTTCTTTTTTTCGTATTTGAAATTTGACTGTTACTCTTGTACTTTATTTGGTAGACAATGTAACTGTCCAGGTGTAACTCATACAGTGTTTTCCATGCCAGTGTGTTTGATCCTGGGCTCATTACTGAAGGACATGTGTTGCATGCTTACTGTAGGAATGTTGGTTTTAAAAGCAAATTTCATTCACATTAAATTTTTAAAATGTCTTATACAAAATGTTTTGCAAGATATGTATCTTTTAACAAACCTTGTAACCTTCAATGTTCAAACAACTGATAAAATTATTGTAGCACCTGTCATGAGCTATGTCTTTACAAATATAGTTTTGTAGATATTTCTGTTCTTGGTTTTGTAGTACACTTTGATTTGTGGTAATCCAAGATCATCAGCGTAAACTGAATATTTTTTTCGTAATATCGTAGTCCGTGTTCATTACCCTTGATAGGCATGGTTCATATGTGGTTGTTGTACTGCATAGTATGAACATACCCTTGTGCTACCAGTTTGTATGAAACTTAGTACAGCACAACTGTGCTGATTGTCTGCATAGAAAGCTGCAAAAAAAGTGCTGTGAGTACACACTTGTAAGATTATGTATTCATTCTTCTAACAGGGCTTCACAACTTACTTACTTCTGTGTAGTTTACTGTGATGTTGCATGAACATAAATAGATCAGGCAGGGATGGTAAAAATCTAATGTAAGTACTCTGTTGGAATGGGCACTGAGCACAGGTGGAGTGGCAGTAGTAATGACTGCACAATTTGTCTTGCAGGTGTCAGCTTTCTCCTTTGACATCATCTGCAACATTGCAACACACTCCGTGCTCCTCAAGGATAAAGCTAAGAGATGAAGATAAATGTCTCTCCCAGCGTTCATGTTTTGTTGATATTAGGGTCAAAGATAATTCACAGATCACTTCAGAAACGCTATGTTGTGTCTGTGGCTTGTCCTTCCAACAGAAATGTGATCTAGAACTGCACCATCTTGTGAGTTCTGCTGCATGTGTTCTGAATTGTGGATTATGCAGTAAAAGTTTTGCTGTAAAAGATGACTTTCTGGAACACATGAAAGGGCATGGTGCCAGTGTGTTTCATGGTGATTCAGCGTGTTTTTATTGTGGCATGTGCTTTTCTCGAAAGTCAGACATAGACACACACATATCTACAGTCCATTCCGACAACAGACTGCATTGTTTTGAATGTAATGAAGTGTTTCAGTGTGAAGCGCTATTTTCTGAGCACATGAAAGGCCATGAAGATCTGAAGGAAAGTAGTTCAGTAAATATGTTGACAGAATGCATAGGTGCAGGAAATTGTCATTCTACACAGAATGTTAAAGAAGTAGGCAGCAAGTGTAGGCACTTACCATTTGGTGCATCAAAGAAGGCATTCACATGTAATCTGTGTGGTAAGGTATTTACAAGGAATTTTGATTTGAAAAGACACGTAGAGGTTCACAAACCCCACCGAGTATATGCCTGTGGTTATTGCCCAAAAACTTTTAAATCCAAGGGTAGTTTAAGAGAGCATAAAAAGAATCATATTTCCACAAATGTCACTTCAGCTGAGGCTCAGAAAGTTGGCTGTGAGTGCAGGTATTGTGGTCGAATGATCTCACGAAAGTACGACTTGAATAGACACATGAAAATTGTGCATGGTCCTAAGAAGTTTAAAGCTGGTTTTATATTCCAACGCAGTTCGGCCAAGTTAGAATCTGTTGTCAATAATGCTGTTGAAATTGATGTTGATAAATCCATTATTTATGCTAAAGATGACTGCAATGAACATAAATCTGAGAAACTGAATTTCCTTGAATCTTCTTTATCAGGTGATAATGATACCTCAAAGCGTCAAAATTCCCAGGAGAAGTTTTCCTGTGATATTTGTGGGAAGTTGTATACAAGGAAATATGATGTTAAACGACATAAAAAAACACATGATCTTAGAGGTGCCACACAAGAAAGGCTTGAGAATAATGACAGTGCTAAATTAAAACGCAAGAAAGCCTATGAAGAATTTTCTAAGTACAATCTGATGCAACTGAGTGAAGAGGAAATATCTTGTGCAAAAGTTGAAGTAAATGGGAGGACATTTTATCGTTGCAGCTATTGTAGGCAGCACATAATCACAAGATACAACTATGTGCGCCACATCCGTATTCATACAGGCGAGAAGCCATATCCTTGCCCACACTGTGGGAAACAGTTTCGTATTCAGACGTTGCTGAATCGTCATGTGAATGATGTACATGAGGGTATTAAGAATTATCCATGTGATATATGTGGGAAGAAATTTTCCAGCAGTAGTGCAAGAGTTGAACACAGATTCATCCATTTTGATGAACGTGCCTTCATGTGTCATATTTGTGGAAAGATGTACAAGACCAAGGCTTGTCTCAAAATGCATAGTAGATTTCACAAAGCTGTCGGAGATTTTGAATGTTCCCACTGTAATAAAAGTTTTAAAACACGTCCAAGTCTGAAATCTCATGTAATGATACACACAGGAGAGAAACCCTATGCCTGCCAATTCTGTGGAAAGTGTTTTCGAACGACACATGAACTCAAAAACCATGAGCTCATACATACAAACACTCAGACCTTCCATTGTACAATATGTGGGAAAAAATTTTCACAGGAGCGGTATCTAAAAAACCACCTGAGAAATCACAGAACGCATATCACCAAAACTGTCTGAAATAGTCACTAGAGTGGTGTCCATGTGAATCTTGTGTAAGTACATTACAGAAGCAAATTAACTAAGAGATCCAATAATTACACTTTACAGATTTTTGTGGTGTAGTATCTCTCTTGCAACATTATGGTTCTCATCTGATAAAGAGTTTCCTTGCTTGTATGAAACCTGACAACACATGACTGCAAAATGTGAGGGTCTCACAGTAGTGTCTGTTAAGGTTTCAGTCCTCGGGTATGCCATGTACCGTGTTAAATACATACACATTATGTACAGTACCTTGTTCACAAAAGCCAGTTATTGGTTCATATCTGAACATTACAGGTTTGTCTTGTGAGGCCAATTTTAATATTAGACTAATATCTATGCAACAGAGAAGGAACCATCCCAGTTGGTTGAGTCAGTGTTTGATAAGAGTTGTGTAAAGTGGCCATGTAATTGTGTCAAAATAAAGTACGAATTGAGAAACACTAATCTAGCAGGTCTTGTGTTACATGTATAGAGCCTTGGTGTTTATTTTGAATTAGGACAGATGGACTTTCACAAGCCTCAGCATCAAACACCAGAATCCTTTTTCAATGTGAAACACCTGTGTGCTTAAAGGACTATGAAGTTTCAATAACAGAAATATGAAGTAACATAAAGAGCATGGAAGTTTTTTAAAGTAAAATACAACCTTTCAGGAAGCATAAAGTACGTTAAGCCAGTGCTCCTTAAACTTGGTTCCCCCAAACCCCAGGGTTCTGCTGTGGGTGTCAGTGGTTGCAAGAGAGGAAAATGCATAATGGTGGGTGAGTTTTATTGGCGTTCTTAAATTTGTATATATGAATTAAAATTTGTGTGGCAACATTCGACACTAATAATTCCATTACTGATAGCACATGGGTTAGCCTTTGTTTTTTACATGTAATTTACATAAAAGATAAACATATTGTGGTGTTTATTTTTGTACTGGACTTATTGGGGACAGGTGTGGGGTTTTCAGCAAGTTCTGTAGCTTGTTTGGGTTCTGTGAGCTAAAATAGATTGATAAACATGGCCTTAAGTGATTGAAGGAGAGTTGCATTCCATAAAGCCAGAAGGCCCTAAACCTCTGTTAGTGACAAACAGCTTGTCTGATCTGAGCTGAGAGTGATTTGTGTGAGGGAATCTGACTTGGCAGATATGTGGTCTCATCCCAGTTCATCAGGACAAGTCATGAAAGTTCAAGACATTGGTAATAAAATGGAGATTGCAGAAGGTTGAAATCCTGAACCTTGAGGCTAATGAACTTTGAGACGTTACATTATTCTTTTATGAGAAAGGTGCAGTAGTTTTATCATTGTCTGCCCATGATAATCTATACAGTGTATATTTTAGAAACTGGTTGACATTAGATGGTGTTTGACTGACTTTTGCTTTGGTATTTTGTGTGTTAGGCTTAATGATGAATTGACAACACAAAAATTAAAGTCAGGGTAGTTACGTAACTAATTAGTTGATCACCGTGTAATTTTTGTAGTTGTTGAATGATAATGGAGTTACCTTAACTGAGCTACTTGATGTTATCGAAATGAACTAATGAAAGTTACATATTGGAAAGTGGGGTGAGGTATTTGCCAAGAATCTTTAAAAGATCGTGCTGAGGTATAGTCTGGAACAGTAACGTAAACTTGGAAGTATTTAGGGAATGTGAATAGTATGGTTTGGGAATTTGTCTGGCAGCGCGGCATGGATCTGTCTATGCAAACGTCTGTTGTCTGCACATTACAGGAGTCTTTTTCCAACTGTTGTTGCAGGCATTTGTACTTGGGATTACAGTGTTTCATTTACGTGCCCTACTTACAGACAGGTTGTGACCCTTACTCGCAACTTCTTTTTCCATCCATTGTGCCCTGCTTTCTGAGCCCCATCCCCCCCAAGTTTGAAGTTGTCAGTGTGGTGGACTGTAGCTTACTGATACTCACCTTCATGTCTGTCATCAGCTTCTATAGTGTTTGAGGCACGTGTGTGCTGGCATTTTGAAAACCGCCTACCTTGGCTCATTTTTCAGTTTCTTAATCTCACTACCACTGTCAGATCTTTATGTAGGTGGCTTACAGTAAAGAATTTTAGAGAAATTCTTAGAGGACATTCCTATGTGAAGAAATGTGTATTTTTTACTTAATAATTTATATACACATAATTTTGATTAGTTTGGTACTCATGTATAACTGTACAAGCACTGAGTTTAACAATTCTATCTTCATTTTGTTTATGTTCAAATTTTTCTCTTGGTGTCAAATACTGAATTTTCCCGGTAGGAAATGTTTGTCATTTTGTTGATGATTTTTGATTGTCATAATTTATCGGCACCTTTCTCAGCAAGTGGTATTGTGGTGTGGTGGTGCTAATGGTAATGATAGGCATACAAAGTCTTTGCCAGGGTACCAGATATCCTGGACTGAGGTTTCTGTAGCTTGTCAGGGGTGTCACATGATAAATGCCAGTATGATGCTTTTAACTGGGACACAAGAGCCTGTTTCCCAGTCATTACACAGCTGTCAGGGAATCTTTTCACACCATACTAATTACTGCATTTGAAACAGTTTTACCAAATAACCAAAAGATTATGACATTTTTAGGTTTCCACTTAGCTGAGTGTTCTGGGATGTGCCGTAGTATTTCCTGATGTTTCATTGTTACATAGTGCCTTGTTTCTTCAGCAGTCAAGCAGCCCAAGAAGAATGTCATTTTCACATGTCTTGCAGGGTTCTTGGCTCCTGATGCCTTATTCTTGGATTTCCTTAAATGCAGGATGAAGGCACCACATTTCCTTGGAACATCATGAACTGTAAACCTTATTACATGCTATACTTCAAGAAGGCCTGAGTCCTGAACTGAAAATCAGTCAAGACAGTTAATTCTCTGTAACCTGGGTATTAATGAATTCCACTAAGATTATTAGCAACATGTTCTGTCCAAGTGTGTTTTCAAGCCTTTACATTAAAAATCAGACTTACATTAAGTAGGTTTAACCTTCGATTGGTGTGTTTCCTCTGGTCTGGCCCTAAGGGAGTGTGGGTTATGCAGACATGTATGCACTTTGATTACTTGCCCTTGAAGTAACTGAGGAGGCATGGTGTATTTTAAGGTCTGTTGATAAAGCTGCATAATGTTTGTGTTACCATTGGGTTGGATTAGCAAATTATTTATGTTGAGGAATTATATCACTGTGTGGAGGTTTGTACTGGTAGCTGTTTGTGTGTGCAAGTGATGGCACACATCAGTGTAATGACATATTTCGTGAAAGTCACACAGATCCTTAAAGGTTGGCCTGCTAAATACAGTTTAAGTCTGGTGGCTATAAATTTGATGAAGAGACACTTGGAATAATTATTAGGTTACAATAAGCACTTTGGTGATCAGTGCTTGAGTGTGCTTTACTGCAGAATGAAATAGATTGGTTCTGAAATGGAGGAAGTGCTCATCTCTGTGTGTGTGTGTGTGCATGCGTGCGTGCATGTGTGTGCGTGCGCGCGCGCGTGCGTGTTTTTATGTGGTGTGTGTGTGTGTGTGTGTGTGTGTGTCATAAAAGTTGCTTTTTTATTATATTATGGTGAAACTACTGTTGCTTTACCACCAACTAGTACCAGAAAGTGACACTGAGTAACTGGCCTGATAGAAATCAATGTTAGTGTAATGACAGTGTTTCCAGCTGTTGCAAATAAAATGCAGGTGAAAATAATCACAGTGCAGAATGTCACTGTCTCAGCAAAGCAACTTTTAGGATACCTGCTATATACACAGTGCAGTCCAAAAGTTCCTGGACTGAATTTTTTACCACTTTCCTACCAATGCCATCTACCAGGCCGCAATTGAACTACATAGTTGAAACGGTTTCTCAGAAGAGTGCAAATTGGCGTTAGTGTAGTTGCAGTTGTCGTTAAGACAGAACGTCTTGCACTAACTGTTGTTACTCTGTGTCAGTGTCATGAGATGGATGTTAAGGAGGAACGTGTGGTGATTAAATTTTGCTGTAAAGTCGATTTTTCAGCTACAAAGACTGTGGAACTGATTCAGAAGGCTTACGGTGATACAGCATTAAGTCCAACAACAATTTTTGAGTGGCAAAAACATTTTCGAGAGGGTGGAGAGTCAGTGAAGGATGACGAACACAGTTGTTGGCCCACAACAAGTCGAACTGATGACATCACTGCTGTCGACAAAATGGTCAAAGAAGGTAGAAAAGTGACATCTTGGTTAATAGCAGATACACTCGGCATCCCGAAAACTGTGATTCTCCGGATTTTAAGAGAAGATTTGAGGAAATGAAAACTGTGCTCAAGATTTTTTCTGCACGCACTGACACAAGAGCAAATGGACGAGAGAGTTTCTGACTGAAAAACAAGTCGCAACATTGAACCACCCCCCCATACTCGCCAGATTTGTCTCCCCCCAACTACTTCCTGTTCCTGAAGGTGAAGTTGCAGCGGAAGGGTGCAAGATTTGATACAATTGAAGAGATTCAGAAACTCGTGACCGACCAGCTAAACAAGATTCCTGCAGAAGACTTTTCTAACACCATGAAGAAGTTGGAAACATGTGCTAACCTGTGTATTGCATCTAATGGATCCTATTTTGAGTAAATGAACAGGAAAAAAATACCCCCCTTCTTTTTTTAGTTTTTATTGCCTTAGTCCGGGAACTTTTGGACCACACTGTGTATGTTTAGCCCTCTGCCTGTGAAAGTACATCATGTAAAAATGAAACCTAATATTTACATGTAAATGAGTGTCATAGATTTATTATTTGAATAGTAATAAATCTCTTGAAATCCATTTTCTTGAATGGTAGTGATGGTGATTGTTAGTTGTTATCATCATGATCATCATCATGATCATCATCACAATGATGTGATTTTATCACATACCTGACAATTTTGCAACCAGATGTCCACCATTTGCCAGTGATGGGTATTCTTGACTTGTCTTTTGCCTTGTCTGACATATATGTGTATATAAAGCTGAAACACAAATAGCATAATGTTAAATGTTCTGCGGGAGTATTACCAAATATTCCAGCTTGTCAAAATGCAGCAGTGCAATGATTGTTGCAACTTTTGGAGGTGATGCTTAGAAGCACATGCCAGCAAATTTCACTTGCTTTTAAATATGGGGAAAACAAACATTAAAATTTTTGATTGAACAAAGGGAGACAGTGGTTTAATTGTATTCTTTTGGTGAATGTTTTTGTTACATTGGTAATCTTGATGTGAGTATAAGGCACTCCCCTTGTGAGCTGTAGGTAGATGTGGCTTGGTACAAGCCCTATCTCTTCTCCCCTTCTGTAACTCTGATTGGCCAGAATCCCCCCAGTCATGCTGTATAACCCATTTCTCCTTGCATATTACAGTAGCGTGCGTCTAAACTGGGTTGTCACCCAGAAAATGGGGGTAGGTAGTATGTTCCTCTGAAACATCAGAATAGACCTTTACTTTGTTGCATAAGAACCCAGACAACAATAACCCACTGAATATTACGCGTGTCAACAACTTCTCTGTTGTTGGTCCTCATTCAGAACATGCCATTACATGCACAACTATGCCAGTTTAGCAGGAACTGCAGTTCTGGAATTGTAAATATGAGTATTTGTCTTCTATGGACATAGGGTGATCACAAAAAGGCAAAATGATGAACGACAAGGTGTATGAACTTGGGGGCTCAACTGTTTCATATGTACAGGGAATTGTTTTCTTTTGATCATTTGCAGTTGATGCATCTGAGTTACTACTTTTATGGTACATACCTTGTGAAGAAGTCTAACCTTGAAAATGCATAAAACATAATTTCAGGTCAACAGAAGTACATAGGGTGGTATTTGCTGTGAATTCACCTAAAGAGAAGTATAGTTTCTTGTAACAAAGGAGGTAGTGACATAACTCACTGTTATACTTTCTTGTAAGAAAGGAGATTTTGACATAATACAATGTTATAATTTCTAGCAACAAAGATAGTCTCATAACCCACTTTTATAGTGTCTTATAACAAGGGAGGTAGTGACATAACACACTGTTATAGTTTCTTGTAACAAAGGAGTTAGTGACATAACACTGTTGTAGTTTCTTGTAACAAAGGAGGTTTTGACATAACACACTATTATAGTTTCTTGTAACAAAGGAGGTTTTGACATAACACACTATTATAGTTTCTTGTAACAAAGGCGGTAATGAGATAACTGTTGTAGTTTCTTGTAACAAAGGAGGTAGTGACATAACACACTGTTATAGTTTCTTTAACAAAGGAGGTTTAGACATAACACACTATAATAATTTCTTGTAACAAAGGAGGTAGTGGCATATAACACAGTTGTAGTTTCTTGTAACAAAGGAGGTTTTGACATAAACTATTATAGTTTCTTGTAACAAAGGAGGTTTTGCCATAACACACTGTTATAGTTTCTTGTAACGAAGGAGGTAGTGACATACACTGTTCCATGTCAACTGGAGTTCAAGTTGTGTGTGTGTGTTGATGTTGCAAACAAGAACTTCTTATTTTATGGCCACGTAACAGTGCACAATGAGAGAGACAAAGGGAGATACATAGCAGATCTGAGTAATGTCAGAGGTTTGAAGATGGAAACTGAGAATTACATATATCTGAAAGTTTGCAACAGTTGGAAGGTGGCAGCTGAGAAAAACAGGTCAGAAAGCTGTCAAAGGCTTGAAGATGGAGATGAGAAATGTACAGTAGGTCACCTTAGTTGTCAAAGGCATGAAAATTGAAGCAGAGAAACAAACAGTGGTCTGAAAGTTGTCATAGGCCTGAAGGTGGAAGCTGAGAAACATTCAGCAGGTCTGAATGTTGTCAAAGGTTTCAAGGTGGAAGATATCAGTGAGAAAAAAAGACTTTAAATGTGGTGGTAGTGGTGGTTGTAGTAGTAGTAGTAGTAGTAGTAACAACTGGGAAGTGTCTTCAAAAATGCATGCATTGAGTATTAAAGGACATGCAGTTCATTGATGATACTTCTGTGTCTGCCACTTGAGGATTGATCTACGTATATAAATTTGGTTATTTTGCCTGTTGTTGCGTGCTTGATTGTCACATCTTTCATGCAAGAATGCAGGAGATGGTAGAGCATCTGTTATGATCTGCCAGCATTGAAGCCTGTGTTATCAGTAGAGTGGTTGTAAGTCTATAAAAACTAGGACTCACATCCAGCATGCTGCACTGGCAAGGTGATATGTCTGCTGGACAGTTCTGCACTAAATTGACTCTGTCTTTGGGAAGGAAGACTGTTAATCTGTCTGATGGCCTCTTCCTACTTAAGAGCAAACTTGACTGTATTGTATCTGGATATGACAAATCAATGAATATTGTTGAGCATGTTAATGAAGCAGTGCATTCTCAAGAAATGGGTGTATCAGCTGGTATGGGATATAAACCGTTCACTTGTCGTGTGTGCAGTAAGCAGTACAGAGTTAGCATGTGAGGGATATGCATTACAGTCACAAGAGATATCCTTGTGATGTTTCTGGGCTTGAATTTGCAAACGTGGCTGCATGAAATGATCACAGGAGGATACACACAGAGGAAATGCGCTGTCATTTGTTTGGAAAGGCTTGTGAGTACCAACGTCTGTTTTCATTCACAGTCCTTCCCACTATATGGGCATGTGTGCACATCCTTTTGCACCCTGTGACACATTTCTGCATAAAATTGCAATTGGAGATGCATGTATCTATACATACAGGGGAAGAACCTTTTGTCTGTCAGTTCTGGGAAGCAGTTCCATCTCATCATTTCCTCGACAAAGTACAGTTGTTTCCATAAAAGACACAGATTTCTGAATGTGTGGTGTGTGAGAACAATTATTGATCTAGAGGAGTAAGAATGGTATTTCAGTTTAAATTGTTGATATGTCATCTCGGCACATCTCAGAACCATATGCGGTATTACTTCACTTATTTTTTCAGATATAGTTGATTGTATAAACAACTTTGAAGATTATTGGCAGATTAAAATTGCAGTTTTTTGGGTTATGACACCATAGTGTGGCCAGTGGTTACCAACACTTTGAAGGATGCTCCTGAGAATGTGTTGATGTCGTGTCTGCCCTGAAGATGGAGGCAGCAAGTTTCTTCAAAATGTTGAAACTATCTGGCAAGCATGTAACTGGAATGAAATTAAGGATATAAATATCAGTAAGATGTACATCTTGTGATGTTTATTTGCTTTGCTAATGGAAATGCTACTGTTTTCACTGTGTTCAATGTATTTTTAAAACTTTGTCTCCCCCCCCCCAATGGGGTGGTTGTAATTGTGTTTGAACATAAAGAACAGAAAAACCCTTTGACTTATATGCAGAATAGAGAACAAGATAATGTGTAGACAGAACATTGAGGCGTGTTCATGTAACATTTGTTGTCATGGAAAAGGAATAAGTATTACATATTCTGAGTGTGTGTCTGTAGCCTCAGTTGTCCAGCATGCAGTGCCCATGTGCCATACTATTTGTCATCACTGGTCTGTCTGAGTGTACCATGTTGTTCCACATTATCTCATAATACAGTTTTGGAAAAAGTTATGTAACATAAAATGTATGTTGATTTTCTCTACACCTTCTGTCTGATACTTCTGTTATTCTGAGAAGAATTGTGTGAGATATTGTCAAATGTTCATAGGTCGTCACGTATCATACCCGTTATTCTTTTCGTATAGTAATGAAACTTTAATTTTCTTGACAGGTCTTTGAAAAATACTGAAATATCAAATTTCATTAAAATCTGTCCAGTGGGAGCTGAGTTGTTCCATGCGGACAGACAGAGACAGACAGACATGAAACCAATAGTCACTCTTGACAATTTGGTGAACATGCCTAATAAAACAAATCAAGAATTGTTGTGACATTATCTTCTGTCTCTTGTAGTTATATTTTTCAAAATATAAGACTTAATTTTTCCACAGAAAACATTCCATAAAATTTTCTGGGTGTCAGGATCCAGGGGTGTGTTTGACCAGTAGAAGTGTTATACTGTAGTGCAATTTTTTAATCAAGTATTATTAAATTTGAGCCTCATATATGGATACAGTATTTTCTGCCCGAATTTGTGTTCTGAAATCTGTCCCGTGTTCTTGAAATTACAGTGGCAGTGCAGTTGCTGTGATTTGAGTTTTGGTTCAGGTGGTGGTGATGGTGGTGGGGGGGGGGGGCACTGTGTGCACAGAGAGTTTTGGTGAAGAAATGTGTAAAGGAGCTGTTTGGAGGATTGAAGTGTAGATGTTAGGATGATATATGAGTGAATATTTTGGAGGTACATTGTTGTGATGAATGTTCAACAGGGCCTTGAAGATTCTGGAGGCACCTTTTTTTGTGTTAACAGTGTGAAGTCATGTAGTTATATTACTTGACTTACTGATTTTACTTTGAAGTTAGGCATTATTCTTTAGTAATTATAAACTGAATAAACATCAGTGTTGTGGAACCCCCCCCCCCAACTGATATCATGTACAAGAAGGTGATGCAAGATCTTCATTCAACAACTGTAATCACTCTGCCCACTTTGTCTTGCAGGTATCGTCCGACTGCTCTGACATCATTCAGAGCTTTCCTTGACACATGGAGTACTCAGCACAGGAACCAGAAAGTGTTTGACCTGTCACATGCCACATCAGTTCCCATACAAACTGAAGATCACACCCTTGAAAATGTGCTAGAATGCCGTTATTGTGGTGTTTATTTTAATAGTAATAGTGAACTGGCAATTCATTTATCCGTAGCACATTCATCTAAAGTCTTCCATTGTAATACTTGTGATGCAATATTGTATGGTGATAAAGATCATTTCATGGAACATCTGAAAATTCATGATCAGCAGCATGACTCATGGTCTGATATTGCAGAGAAAAATGATATCTTAGTACCTGATTTGATGGGGCTTGTCTCAGCAGTTACAGAATCAACTAAACAAGCTGCACGTGTCATTAAACAATCAGGGAGGAAGAAGAAGAGCTATCCTTGTACTATATGTGGCAATATTTTGTCCAGAAGTTTTGACCTGAAAAGGCACATGAGGATTCATAAGCCTCATGAGAAGGAAAACAGTTCTAAAAGAATGCAGTTTCATTGCACCTATTGCAATAAAATTCTGACACGGAAGTTGGATTTGAAAAATCACATTTTGGCTATTCACACTTTCAAACCATCAGAAGGAAGCTTAAGTAATTTAAGATCTTGTTCATCAAGTAAAACAGATTCTGATATACCCATTAAGGTAGAGCTTGCTTCTGAAGCTGGAAGTGAAACATTGAAACAGCTCAGACATTGTGAATTTTCCTGTGATGTGTGTCGAAAGACATATGCAAGAAAGCATGACATGATGAAACACAGAAAACAACACAAGTTGGAGGAGTTAGGACAGATGGGAAACGTTTGTGATGATGATACTGGTGATTATTTACTTCATCATACCAAAACACCACAGGAGATGTCTAAAAGGGACTATAAGCAAAGTGATGCTGTTGATGATACTAGCAAAAAGGAGCAGGATGATATATCTCGTGCTAAAGTTGAAGTGAATGGGCGTACAGTATATCATTGTGACCAATGTAATAAACATATTGTTACGAGGTACAGCTATGTTCGACATTTGCGCATACATACAGGTGAGAAACCATTTACATGCCATGTATGTGGTAAACAGTTTCGAGTTCAGGCTCTTCTCAGTCGCCATGTTCGTGAGGTGCATGAACGCATCAAGAATCATGCATGTGATATCTGTGGACGACGATTTGCAAATAGTAATGCACGAAATGATCACAGGAGAACACATACTGGGGAACGTCCGTGTGTTTGTCATCTGTGCGGCAAGGCATTCAAAACAAAAGCCTCCCTATTTGTTCACAGCAAGTTTCATTCAGATGTTTTTCCACATCCATGCACTCAGTGCGATAAGCGGTTCCGTCGACGCCAGCAGTTGAACATTCATATGTTGCATCATACTGGGGAAAAGCCCCACACCTGTCGCTTCTGTGGCAAGAGCTTTCGCCTGAGTAAGACTCTCAAAGATCACACATTGATACACACAAACAAGGAAACTTTTGAGTGTGTAATATGTCACAAGCATTTTGCACAAGAGCGTTATCTTAAAAATCACACAAGGAACCATAGACTCCAGGTCACGAGTAGAAATCTTGTTGCAAACTGAGAAGTGTATTTACAGATTTACATTTTGCACGGATTGTAGGATAAAAGCTCCTTTCTGATTAAGTAGTACCGTTTTGTTATTATCAAATCAGTTTATGAAACCCATTACCTCAAGTTGGTATTAGGAATTTGATCAGTTCAATTAAAAATAACAGGTTTAATTGGATGAGTGAGAAGTTTGATTTACGACCTGAGAGCAGGTAAACTAGTACCCTATTTACTCAAATATAAGATGACCCTCTTTGCAGTCTTCAGCCCCTCAGGAAAGTACATGTCCAGAATATGTTTATCTTTGTGGGCGATTGTAAGTAAAGCACCTTGTTTTTCGGGGGATTTGTTCGGGAAAAGTTGTCTTATATTTGCATAAATATGTTATGTGGTGAAGTGTGTTTCTGTATATTAAATTTGGTTGGTTATCATTTGACTTTTTATAAATTCTAGTGACAAATTAATATCCTTGTAATACCAGTAAATGTACTGGGAAAGGAAGAAGGTTGTGAAAATATGTAACTTGAAGACATAAAGTGTCCTGTATAGATAGTTCCATTTCCATTTATAATTAAATAAATATGAGTGAGATGTAGTAACTCAGATTTTCTTGCTTTGGGTACCTTGTGTATAAAAAAGAGTATTGCTTAGGTTGTAGCATTCGTACCATTTGAGTAACTGCACATACCAGATGTCTGGCAAGTTGCTGTACTGGGACTGCACATTCCAGGGGAACAACACCGCTTTACATATTGATGCTTAGGTGATGAGATAATGTGCACTGAATGTAATGGATAACAATTTGAACAATTTGTCTAGCTTGTCATACCAATTTCTGCTCGTTATGTGTCATTCGAAAAGCACTGTTCACTTGTTTCATAAGCATAATCTTGGTAAAGTGACTAGTAACGTGCACTGCATATAGAAATATGTTGTGTCACAAATTGTTGTTAGATTTGCTTTCAGAATTTTTAATATGTACATGTGCAAGGGCTGCATACATGTATAGAGAAGAAAAATGGAAGATTGTTGCTACAGTTTGTTATTGTGATCAGTGCTGAAGTCGTATCATAGTTGCTATAGCAGCTAGGCTGCAAGCTGGACAGTCCAGGCTCCAATCCTGTCAGGGGAAAGAGATTTTCTGTCCTTCAAAATGTCCTTGACTGGCTCTGGAGCCCACACAGCCCCCTTTTCCATGGGTACTGAGGGCTCTTTTCCTGGAGGTAAAAGGGCTGGGGCATGTTGAAGTTAACCACTTACCTTTGTCTACCCTCACTATATGCCTTTTTTGAATTCTCCCGTCATACTGTACAGCGTGTTCCAGAATGATAAAGATGATACAGTTTGCTCTGCCTAATGCACCATTGTAGTCACATGTTTAGAAATGCTTAAGTGTACACTGTGTGGTATCATAATTCATGTCCCATATTTTGGAGGAACATGTTGACTTAATTTGCATGGTGACAAGTTGGTTCTTTTCCATGTTAACAAAATTCAGCCTTTCTGAAGCAGAGGCCGCACGTCTTTCTGAAACTTCAGAATGTAGTCATTGTCCTGCAAGGTTTAAACACCCAGAGCAAGACCTACTGTAAAAAACCTGAGGACTTACAATTTTGCATGGTTCATTGTGTGTGGCACAATAAATATGGCAGTACTGCAGAGCTGTTGATTGCTGCAGCAGTCATATCCTCACTTTGCTGGGGACCCTCCCAGTGTATGCTGTCTATTGCAGCAGCATTCATGTCCTCACTTTGCTGGTGACTCTTTGTCACTGAAAACAGTTGTAATGTTAAGCAATGTATCTTCTTCCATTGATGGGATGAAAGTCTTTACTCTTGGCCACCCTCCTCACCTTGTCTTTTTCAGCAAATGCCTGCATCAGTTGGACCTTACAAGGCTTCAAATGAAGCTTGCTATTAAACTCTTCCAACAGTTCTTCCTTAAATTTTTATCTCTGTGCTAGGTTGTCTGGTTGACTTCTTGAACTTCAAACAGACTTGCTTCTCACAAGATACCCTGTTCATTTGGTGTTGACCTTGGCAGATGCAGCTTTTTATACCAACCTGTAACTGCCACTTTCAGATGTGGTTGATCTGTGCATGAACTTTTTTGGAAGTGTTATCACGCTGAAGATTCAGGTCTTATGAGATTTGACACTGCAATACTTCAGAAAACTTGAATCTTGAGCAACTGAGTGTGAGAACACAAATCTCTTGTTGCTAAATTGGGCTTTCAGATTGTGATTTGTGAAACCAAAGAACACATTGACTTTTTTCAGTTTCGTTGTATACATGGCAGTGTATGGTAGTTCTGCCACTGCCAGGCAGTTAACTGTCTACCATGATGGTAGTGCTGCCACTGCCAGGCAATTAACTGTCCAACATAATGGGAGTGCTGCCACTGCCAGGCAGTTAACTGTCCAACATGATGGTAGTGCTGCCACTGCCAGGCAGTTAACTGCTAATGTGGTGGTAGTGCTGCCAGTTCCAGGCAGTTATCTGTTGAACAATGTGGTAGATTTTTGTTTCTCTACATGTATCAAGTTATACCATTGTTTTGGCTGATTTGATACATTAAGTGTAGCAGTTACTAATCATCTTTGTCATTCTTGGACACCCAGTGTGCAATAGTACAAGAACCCAATATTACGTTTGTAACTGTAAGTTCATCTCTAGGATCACCAGACTGTGTAGAATGTAACAGGCATCTAATGAACAACTTATAAATCTGTATTATGTTCTGTGAGCAGTAGAATTAATTAATCAGTTGGTAGACACTGTTTGTGTATTTTTAAGCATTGTGTATTTTGTATCAACGTTGTGCAGAGTAGAGCAAGTGACCCGCTCATAATCTGTGCATTTGTGTTGGTTGAGGCTGTTTGACATCCACTGTACTATCCCAAAGCAGCAAAGGTATTGAAAAGTTTGCATCCACTTGTACAAAATGCCAGGGGTCTCAATCATGTGGTTCAAATAATTCACTTTGTAGGGTTATCTGTCTGATCTACTTCAAGCTCACAAAAGTTGTTCTGTCTGTGGATGGTAACAGATTATACCTTAGCAGAAGCAGTAATGCAGTAAAGTTGTAAATTCAGTAACTGAAATGTTGTTTGTTTTTATTATTAAATGTATGAAGTATGCCTAGTGGCATGTTTTAATTGAAATGAAAATACTTAAACCCCTTTTGCTGAAAATGTGGTGTGGCCTGCCTGAAATTTCAAAATTACCCATTTGGCCCTAACTCTATTTGATTTTGAGACCCCTTGACTGTACTTACGGAAAATGTGCACGGGAATGTGTGAACCAGAAGTTCACATCCCATCCCATGCGATTCTTGCATTATTTGAACTAACTTTGTATGTTAGATTATGGTAAACTGGAGTGTGTGAACTGGAGGTTTACATCCCTTACACTTGTTACATTATTTTAATTAAATTGGTATATTATGTAACTTTAGATGCATGACATGAGCAGAATTAAATTTGTACTATACGTTTCCATTTTGTGTGACTACTTGTGAACTTTGCATAATGAGATTTGTATAAGACATGCCAATTTATGTGTGCAATTCACACTTTTTGTATATAATGAAGTGCAATTTCATTTCAGATTTTCATCTGACAGTGGTCAGTGTGCTGTTCTCTGATTTTGTTCCCATGTTAATAAAGTACCTTACTGCCGAATATAATTCATTAGTGCATTTTAAACATTTTAACATCTGACATCCTAAGTTCCAATATGCTGAAGTTTGTTGTCATTACAAAAGTACTAACCTGTAATTTAATCTACTGTATATCCCATTTTCTGTTATTTTGTATGGGCTTGGTAGTGCCATGACAAATCTTTATTATGTAATACTCACCATGTGCCACATATTTCACGTATGTAAATCCGAGTAACTCAAATGAGGGAAGCAAAATGTGCATAGAAAGTTTGTGTGGTAAAGGGTCTCTGAGGGCGGCCATTCAAGACTCAGAATGAATGTATATTTAATGAGCATAGGTTGTGAGAGAGTGTCATATGGTTTCAGTTGGCTGAGGATCTGGTCCATCACTGTAGCATTGCTAGAACTCAGGTTGCACCATCTCAGAGTTGGTGCATATTCGGTATAGTGCTGTTTGTTTATTTTATTCACCTTCTGCATGACCAGTGTAGCACTGTTTATTTGACTATGCCGTCCATGCCTTCATATGACTTGTAATCAGTTCTGTCGTAACGTAGTCATGTGCATTGTTTACTGGTTGGGGAGAGTGGATATGCCTTTATCATTACAGGCTGGAATCAGTATTCATTTTTGAGAATTTTGTTTGGTTTAGACCTTCTTGAGGTAAGTTCTCATTAATGTTTTTACTTCACTGATAGACATTCTATGCTTTATAGTTGTGTAAAACAGTCTTTGTCATTTTTTGTCATTTTCTCTTTGGTTAACTGCAAGGAATTTAGGGAGGGTTCACACTGACATCCTGAATGATTGTGTATACCAAAAATGACTTTGTAGTTTTGTTTTATTAAAGGAAGCTGCTGTTTTTGCCAGCTCATGCAGCTCAGCACTGTGATTCTGAAACTGTATTTTAGGAAGTACTTCATATTCCTACTTCACACATAATTTGCTTTTCAAGTTGTGAAATGTTTGTTAAATAGGTTATACCCATGAGAAATGCATACAGGATTTTGGTAGAGCCTGAAGGTAGGGGATCACTTGGAAGATCTAGGCGTAGATGGGAGGGTAGTATTAAAGTTTATGTTAAAGAAGTGGTTAGCATGGACTGGATTCATCTGGCTCAGGATAGGAATAGTATGTGGCCTGTTGTGAACACGGTCATAAAGTTTTGGGTTCCACAAAATTGGTGGTGGTGG
>Ga0268261_10000452_pt1 | contig 25469 bp, 15 predicted proteins | sample TergutNc150P1_FD_190353 | JGI IMG/M metagenome (GOLD analysis project Ga0268261, IMG submission 190353) | Nasutitermes corniger P1 segment gut microbial community from laboratory colony in Florida, USA - Nc150 P1 (SPAdes) (version 2) | ecosystem: Host-associated > Arthropoda: Insects >... | reverse complement strand
GCGCGCGCGCGCGCGCGCGCGCACACACACACACACACACACACACACACACACACACACACACACACACACACACACACACAATATATGCTTGTTTTCTATCCCAAGTGGACCATCAGTGTTAACAAGTACTAGATTTTTGGGTCATTGAGTCAACCTTCTCTTTTCTTTTTGACTGTCTTGTTGAGATAGTCTAGAGTGGCATTAAAAAGCAAGAAACATCTTGTTTTGACACAATATGAAGTGAAATTAATCATAATGTTAATCATGTTTGCCTTATGCAAATTCCTGGACATATCATGTGTGTACATTTTATTAAATCAATAGATTTATTTGGTATCCTGAATTCAGTTACGATATTGTTATCCTGTATGTTGCTTTTCGTGTAACTGAATTGGAGGCATTCATAGAGAGAAAGAATTCTTCTAAGTTTTGCAAGACCTTATTTATAAAATTTATCTTGAGCCTGAAGATCCCCAAGTCATTGGGAAATAGAGCTGAAATTTTATTTATTTTTAATATAATTTATTAATGCATTACACTACCTTCACACAACACATACAACGTGTTCTGCAGGTTTTCACAGGGGTTCATATAGTTATTTGTAAAATGTGCATCATTGGTAAAATTTTTCAGTCTTTAAGAAGGTGATTGTCATGCCTCATGTGTGGTGAGTGCTTGTATAAACTTTAAAGAGATCAGACAGTTGAGGCATAGGAATAGGGTCAAGGATCCAAATAAAAAATGATAAAGTGCTGCACACAAATTTGCAAATATTTTTTAAGATGAACATGCTATTTCTGAGAATAGTCTGTGTCAGATAATTTTATACTTTTTTATTTTATTTGCAATTTTATTTGAATTTATTGCATAAAGTTTGAGTTATGGGTGTGATATGTTGGTACAGCTATTTTCTCAGACTGGGGAACCATAAAACAGGGTGTTTCCCAAAGGTCCTTTCCAAGACCTTTACTTTTTGTAATATACATGAACGACCTTCCTCCAAAAATAAATGCCTTATCAGAGCCCATAATATTCACTGATGACACTAGTGTTGATGATTTCTCTTCAGCATCAAACTCATTTCTGTCTCATATGAGTAAATGGTTAACTGCCAGTAAGTTGGTCCTAAATGTAGATCAAGTGAATATAGTAAACTCCATATGAAGCTGGAGTTGCCAACATTCCATGTTTTCAGACAAGGATGATGTATACTGGCATCAAACTTTTTCAGCAGTTTACCATGTAGACTTACAAGTCTGATAAATGAAAAGGTTCAATTTATAGCAGCATTAGGAAAATACATAAATACACACTCCTTGTATTATATTGATGAATCTATAATGTTAAAAGTGACTCACAGTCTTATTATCAGTTGTGCATAATGGATTTGGTGTAACAGTTGAATATTGTATATGGAATCGTTATAATATTTTGTATTATGACTTACTGCACATTGTATGGTCACTTTCATTACATTTTTGATCTGTGGAATGTATAAAATATGTATGTGTGTTTCAGATATGAATGCTGCAATGGCTCTGCAGAATGTCATGTGTGTACTGTCACCTTCTGATAAGGGAAAGTTACCCATACCATCATGGAAAGATGGCAGTGCTGGTCCCACCAGAATCCGCAGGTCAGAAGCAGAATTAACAAAAGCAGCAGAATGTGTCCAGAAGGGCATGACTTTCCAGAATGTGTCTGACATCTTCAACATACCGATCTCAACAATCCGGTTCTACATGGCCAGGCGAGGCATCCTTCCCCAGCGACGTCGAGGTCGTACTTCACATACACAGCAATCCAATTCAGGCTCCAATCAATTTATGATGATGCATTACAAGCTGGAAGACATTAACAAGAAGCAGCCTACTCAGTGAACCAGTCAGCACAGTTAAATGACTTCCTGTGGTGAAAGCCAGCATAACCAAAATTCAGCGTTGCTCCTTAGCCATTCATTTGTGAGAACTAGGTAGGCCAGTTTGACAGAGATGCCTACAGTAATAATAAGAGGTACATAATAATTTGTGTGAACATACAACTAAGGTGACAGTCAGTTCCATATATGGAGGTGGGCTCATTTTTGCAATGGGCGAGTAAATAATTCATTTTAGAAGGGCATTGCTGACTGGATAATATGGTGTAACATGCAAATGAACATGCAGTCTAGGTTGAAGTGTCTGCTCTCTCATCATGTACTCTCTCATTGCATCAAGTACTCCGCTGCACATAGCTTGCTGGTGAGTGTGGTTCACCTTCGTGATAGGAGGCATCAACATGTCAAATGTCTCTCTGCCAGTCTGTGAAGACATGGAAAGTGTACCATCTATCCTGTCTTTACGGATACAAAATCTGGACAGTCCTGCCCCCAATAATGAACAAAAAAGAATCTTTAGTTATGGTTCCATGAGATGGGAAAAGGTCATATAGTATTTCTTGTTTCTTCCTTTTGGGTCTGCATGTTTTGCAAAACGCTGGTCTGTATTGTTCATTTCTCATATTATGCTATACCAGTGTGCATTCAGTTTCATTATCTCATTGTTTGCAATGATTACTTCAGCATTGTGGCACTGATCATTTCTGGATTTTTTTTTTCACTGCACTGCAGACCTTTTTCTACTGACAGGCACCACATCCACATTTTTCAATACTTGTACTTGAGTTTTATTAGCTGGGAAGATCTCTTTTGTAGTTATGTTAACAGTTTCATACATGTCTGTTGTGTGAGGTGCACCAATGAGTCATTTTGGTGACTAAACACCGTTGGTAGTTGGATAGTACCCCTTATCTTACAGTGATGTCATGAGTGTTATGGTGACTTCTAATGATGCTAGAAGATTGTATTTTTCGTCAAAGATTGTCCCTTTCTGTGCATTAGGTGTGCTTGGTAATGCATACCACTTTTTGGCTCACAGATAAGTATGTCTCACTTCCAGCTTGTTGCAGTGGAATATACTACTACAAGTGTGCTATTCTCTTGTACAGTTGCAGACTTCTTGATAATGATGTCTCATTCAGGTTGATACATATTCATAACTTTCATTCCCTTGTTTTGGACTGTCAGCCAAATTTTATTTAATTTAAGATTTTATTTTCTAGCAAGGTTATTGTAGCTTACTAGTGTGTTCTCATTTAAGGTGTTTGTTCAATTTAACACCCACATTTTTTTGGCCCATTGAGAATTCCCACTACACTCTGAAGATGGAAAACAGTTCACCACACATTATGTTGTAGGCATGTTCATCTGTGAGTCACTTAATTGGCTCATATTTCTTTGATAGACCAGTCAGCACTTTGTTATGTCTGGATATGTTGCACAGTTATCTGATTTAACAGGATGAACAAAGGAATCATGGAATAGGTATGATTTGAGATTTCAGTATCTCATTTTGTCCTAGCTTAGCATAACTTCAACAGTGATGCGTTTCCAGGTGGTTGGGTTGAAGTAAATAGCCTTCATAACTGAAGCCTTCACCTCTTTATCATCACTAATATGCAGAAGAAGTCATGAAAGAACCTGGCCAATACTTCCAGGTCTGTGCCAGTCATGGTGGTGCTGTCACACACCACTGGATCTGTATAGATATGAAAGCATGGTGACTGTCGAATAATCTTGTGCAATAAACTGCTGCAGAGATTGCTTCCAGCTTTGAGTGTTATGATGCCATCTAGCAATAGACAAAGGAACTCCCTCCTTGGAATAAAAGTCAGGTTCATTAAAAAAAACTGATTTTGAATTAATTTGGGATAACACAGTTGCAACAAAATTTGTCACTCATGTCACCTTATGGTAGTAAGGGAAGTAGTTAATGTACAGCTTGGAAGAGTTACATATAACTCTTTATTCCTATCAGAAACTGGAAATTCATATATTTGTAGTGTGATTTTGCAATTATTGAGGGTATAATTTGTAAATTTTATTCCACTGCATATTTTAATTGGGCTGATTTCTATGTGAAATGAATCAATTTCAAAATGAGAAGAGATCCACACAGTCCTGCAACTCAGGGTAATGAGCAGCCTTCAGGAGATAGGCTAGTAGCAGTAAACTAAGTGCCATTAACATTGTTTTGTATCACATGTCAGGTCAACCAAAGAATTAACTCCAGTGATCACATAACAAGCCTTTTAGTTATTTTTAACCAAAGAACAAATATGTTATTTGTCCTGTAGTAGCAAGGTACATATGCACCTTTGTATTATGTACATGGTCTCTCAAAAAATTGTTACCATTTAAATGATCATTCACATACCAGTAACATCTTTTAGTGATGTCTTCATTGAATGTTCATTCTCATTGAACAGAATATTGACAGGTTGCATGTGTGACCATGTTGTGTGAAAAGTTATGATTCTATATGTTCCCCAGTATTCTGTAGCACTGCATACACACATCTCCATATGTCAGAAGAGTTACAGTCACTGCAGACTGGCAGCTGACAGAATAGTGTGAATGGCAGTAATGATTCTCTCCTTCAGGCTGTGGAGTCTTATGGGTTTGGTTACACACACCTTGTCCTTACCTGTGCACCTAGAGCAGATTCCCATGGTATGAGATTGGAGATCTGGGGACCTGGAATATGTGCACAGCAACCAACCAGTCTCTTGCAAAGTAAAAAAATGCCACCAGACCTGGTACCTGATAGAATTTCATCCATGCCACTGCTTTGCACTCTTCCTGCAATGTTAATTGACCAGCAGTATTCCCAGTGTGTCATGTGCAGATAAAAACATTGCAGCTAACAATGTAGTGCAATGGAAACAAACATAACCTCCTACCTAACCTCCAGTGCATACATAATATCATTGCACTCACTTTTTTTTATCATGCATACCTCAAATAACAGTCTTGCGTTCCAAGTGGTAATATTTTTTATGAAAGATCATGAATTATCTCATTGCCATATTGTATTATGACATGACTGATCATTATGGTGATCTGTAGTATTCATAGTAATTGTATGATTAATGTAGTGATAATTTGTAGCTTAAACAGTAATGAAGTTGTGAAGCTTTGTATTGCCTGCTATGTGGTAATTACCAGTAGTCATTCAGTTGAAGAGACACCACTTCAACTCTTTCTGTACATTTTGAGGCTGCCACTCGTATAGTTTTGATACTGTCATACAGTTACAGAATTATGTAGAGTAATTATGCTGTATGTTTGTGTTTTCAGTAGCCTTGACAGGTAGGGTTAAGAAACATTGAAATACACATTTTGAGGTTAGACATCCATTTGTGCTATCATATAATAATTATGTAAGTAAACAGTCAACACAACATGTTGCATTAATGAAATGTACTTAGTTGTGTTGACTTTTTACATAATAATCAATTGACATACCTTTTTTCAGCCTATACCCTTTGACAGTGTCTGTTGAATGCTGGATACAACTTATTGATGGATTGATTGCATATACAGCAGTCATTATTTATGACTGCCAACATGCAAAACAATGAACTTTAAAACTGCATTTAGAAGTAACCTACCCTAACTTAAGCCAACCAAATTTTTGTTCCACCAAACCACATGTAATGGTTATACCATCATAATTTGGTAGCCAGAACATTATGTAGCCATGTGAAGGTAAGATTTACATAGCAGTAATAGAGGGCTTTAGGAGATTCATTCTTCCGCTTACAATGTGAGATGAAATTCTGAAGCTTACAGAACACTTTTGTAAATGTTAGAATATATAAAAAATTTTAATGAAGGTACAAAGAAACAAATGTCTAAAATTGGCACATGAGTTATTTGGGACAAAAGAAATTTACAGCACTGATGCAGCCAGTTTGTCTTGTTCATCTGCATTAAATATTGATTAGTAGAAACTTGTGGACACCAAGAATATGAAAACAGGAATAAATTATAAAACATTTTGCACTCATATTTTGTTATGTATGTATCTGACATTCTGTTGTTCTTGCCATTGATTTCATCTGATGTTAAAAGTTCAGCAATTATAATTACATACCTAACAAATTTTTACATTTTGCTTTTCCACAAAGGGCATAAAATAAACACAAAATGTGAAGAGTGTGTCTGTCCATTACCATTTTATTATCTAAAACTAATAAACACTTTTGGGTTAAATTCAGTATTGGCAGTCTTTGCTCAAGGTTGGCAGGAGAATTTATCTTTTTTTAGTGTCAGTCCAGTACATATAATCCCTGCTTTACATGAAGTTCAAATCCTACTTTATATTTGTTCTCAAAAAATGGCTTGTCATACTAAAGATTGCTACATGACTTGAAATAGATGTCTCCCTAGGATATGCAACTTGTATTTGAAACATTTTTCAGTATTTATGTGTATTAAATAAAACAAGGCAAAGTTTTTTATTGGTCTGTGTGCTCAAAATTAACCTGAAAAAATAATGATTCTTTACTATTGGGAAGGGGGTGGGTTGTGTTGAATGAAATTATTGCAGACTGAAAAGATTAATCTTACTTATGTGATTTTAAAAGGTATGTCAATATTAAATCAGTATTCTTGATATGCCATTAATTTATTACCTTACAGTGCTTTATTAGATTAGTCCTTCTACCTGTAATTAATTAGTGACCAGTAATGTCCCTGTGTTAACTTATTTTTTTTTCGGTTTTCCTTAAATATAGAAATCAAGGGAAGACAAATGGAAATGTAATTAGAACATAGTCATACCACATTTTATGAGAATGGTTTGGGATTACTTGTGGCTACCATTACACTATGACTGTGATGGCCAAAATCGGATAATGTATTCTCTTATGTAGATGCAGCAGTGTTTGAATTCTATAGATAAAAGCAAGTTTGAATGCGTTCAGAAAATAAATTATGCAGTTGAGTGTGTGTGTACACATGCGTGTGTGTTTTTCTGTGTGCATTTCTGTGCATGTGTGTGTGTGTGTGTGTGTGTGTACATACAGGTCCAGCATAAGGCTACCATAATTTATGCAGCTGCATGGGTGCCCGCTGTTCAGGGGCCCCATAAGAGGCCATTTGTGTTTCAGATTTTGTGTCAAACGTATTTTGTATGTAACTTCCTACACTGCTGTATCTGCACTGTCAGTTTGAAGTTACACATAGGTAGGTCCCTCAGATTCATATTTGCATGGAATCCATATTTGTCTTAAACTGGCCCTGTATGTGCATACCTAAGTCACACTAGTAATGATGTAGGTGTGGCAAGTGTGTAATATTGCAGGTGCCCATAATCTTTTGGGCTCAGAAGATTAAAGGTTACTAGTTATTAAGAAGTAACATAAGTATGATTTTACTACAGTTATTATTAAAGAAGATATAATTTTGACCATTATGTTTCATTGCTTTGGAATTGCTGCTCTTGATGGCATTGTATTATAAATAATATACAAAAAATGTGATCTGCCGAGAATCAGTGTGAATGACAATTCAAGTCATCAAATTAATACATGTTTTGTTCACATATTTCAGCTGTAGTCTGTAACACAACACAACACATAAGGAGACTGGAAAGAATATCATGTTGTAGTGTTACTAACTGAAATTAATTTCTATACTTTTGACATGTAACATACAGGGCAGTGCTTGTAAATATCTTAATTTTGAATTTAATAGTTTTGCATGTAAGTATTTGAGAATCTACATTGGCGACTATGAAAAAGTTCTTCCCTCACCATTACTGCCCAAGGAAATGTGCACATGAAGTTAGCCTTTCAGTGGGCAGTGATACTTGTATATGCCATGTATTTTAAAATTGAAGAACCCAATATTTTGCCCAGGGAATTGTGATTGGATTTTAGAATACTTGATGATGGTTTCCATGAATCTCCATTAGTTGAATGAATTTTGTAATGGTGTGGTTTGTGTTTTTGTGAGGTAGGAACTAAACTTATGTATGTTACTTATACCAAGTTTGCCTTTCAAAGGGTGACCTGATCACTTATGATTGGATTAACTACAATTATTTTATGAACATATGAGGGTGCTTCAAAAGAACTTGTGTAATGGCCATTGCTGGAGACTGAAATTCAGTAAAATCCTGTCTGAGAGTACTTCTAGAGATGAGTTTAATTCATCCATGGCACAGTGAATATATTGCACCATCCAAAGTATCGTGTGCCTTCATGTAGCCAGCACTATCAAGGCTGCATTATTTAATATCTACAAAGAAGTCAACTATTTATTACACACCAAACTAGTCTTTATTACATCTACTGCTATAACAGTTTGTGCATCTACCTGATGACGATTCTGTAACAATTTAAACTTGTTATGGAAGCAGTTCTGGTGAGCAGTTCATGTGTGTTAGGCAGTTTATTACCTTATAAATATGAGGTGAAGGAATTATACAATGTGTATCAATTTGTGAGTATGTGGAATCTGTTGGAACACTGTTTAAGAACCAGGTTATCTCTTTCTTTGTGATATTTCACTTGTTTAGACATTTGAAGAAGGCACTGAAGGGATTCTGATTTCAGTCAGACAGTGGGGTGAAGCAAGTTTTGCATGTTTGGTTTTTATCAGCCGAGCACAAAATTCTTTGAGATTGTCGTCCTGTGCTTGGTGACTCAGTGGGATACATGTCTCAGTGCTTATGGTGGCTGTGTGTGACTAAGCCAAAGAGATCTTCAGCAATTAAGCTTGGGCATGTAGTGTCGAATCTCCCTTAAAACAACCATACACAATACAGAGTACATTATCAATCACGTAGGCTGGCTAGTCTTTTTTGGGGGGGAGGGGATCATAGTATTTGCTGGTATGCTAACAAAGTTTTCATGACACTCTGATTACAAGTGTTAAATACTGTTAAACATAATTTAAATTCCAGTTTTATGTAGTAACTGTTGTGATCACCATAAACCTCGCAGAAAGTGCTTACAGTTTTAGTCCATAAGAGTGAATGATTTGAAAATACTGAACCACTAAATGTACCAATAGATTATTCAGAGGTCAGGTGTCCAAGAAAAGTGTATACGGGGAAAGTGGAGAGTTGCTGTTGAAAATACTGTAGGCAAATCAATGGGACCAGGATCCAGGCAAGATGATAATCAGAATGTACTGTGGCAGTCTTGATAGGCATTGTAAGGTAAAGGTAAAGGTGAAGTTGTTCCTGTACACACCATGAAGGCATGTGGGAGAATGAAGATATAACTCCATTCATTCTTACCCTTGGCACTAAAACTGAAGAAATTCCAGTTTAGTAAGCAAGTGCATAGCTGACTGAAGTAAGACATTAAATATAGTGCAGAACTGAATGGAATTACACTTTTGGATGACATGATAGGATGTCTGGGCTGCTATTACAAATCAGAACTACTTTAACAGAAAACTTAGTTTGCCTTCACATAGCCTCATCTTGTTACTGAATTCATTAATTTTAAACACAAACGTTCTTTATGGTATTCTTGTCTGTGCATTAATGAACAGTTTAGTAGATAATACCAACAAATATACAAGTATTAAAATTTTAATAGTTGTGCATTTGTTGATATTGTCTATTAAATACACATTCTGTTTGACAACAATAACACACTGTCGACTGTAAGTAATAAGTGATTTATCCAAATGTTTCATGCCATGAAACATACTTTACATAAAAAATAGTTTTTATGTGTAAATGCAGTAGCTGTTGTAGGAATATATGGTCTTCAGTGTATCATCACTTTGTAAGGCAAATTAATGTAGTTGCTATAGAAATGTGTGCAAAACAGTGCTACCTACTTTTACGTATTATAAATTACTGAATATATTGATAACAATAAATTTATTTTACCTTTCTTTAAAACAGGGTTGGGCGGAGCATGTTGTGCTGTCAGGTTGATTATGGTCTTTGAATTTTACAAGATTAACCTGATTATGATTCTTAACAAAAGTACAAGGAACACAGACAAGCAGATACAAAGTGAAGACTTCTGAATGAGGAGATCAGGATTTGTCTGTTTCATTTGTTATTCTTTGTTCTGTAGTGACAGATTTTAAATGAAGTCATGTAAAATATAAATGTTTTGCAAACATGTGAATGAATTTTCAAATTTTAAGCAGTAATGGACTTAGAGTTTGGTGTGTGAAATAACTCTTATATTTGTAAATGAACAGAAATGGAATCAAGTGAAATTTTTTAAATTTAAAATAACAGAAATTACATATACCACTCTAAAAAAATCTGTGGTTTATTTATATTTGTTTGTTGCAGGTTACTGTTAGCTATACTGTTACATTGTGTAGCCAATTAAATTCAAATTATCTACATAATTGCTTACATGACTGATGAAACCAGGTATTAATGTTCCTACTGAGTAAAGGAGAAAGGCACTACAGGATTCTGAGTAAAGAAAATGGACAGTGAACATCTTGTTCGTGATTTTTGAAACAATTGGAGCAGTCATGAAAACAGGACGATCTCATGAATTCTTTGTTGTGACTGAAGTAGTACAATGTAGTAAGTTGAATTAGATGTCCTTGTTCACTCCTAACGTACTAACACATAGCATATAAAGACACTATAAATTCATGGTCTGATGGTGTCTGAATATAGTGCATTTAAATGATATGTTAAAGATTTGATTTTGGCTGCTTTCAAAGATTCAGAGGTTATGTATGAAGGTAATAATAAACTTACTTAGATGCTTCATGCAGTTGCACATTTTTTACTGTTCTAGGACAGTTTTCCAATCCTCTGCATACCAAAAATATATGTGAATGTGATGATGTTTTTGAAGTGGTTTGTAAGACATGGAACTGTACAATGCAGATCAGTAGATGGGTATCATGCCTGAAGTGAATTATAAATGTTTGTTGACATCGCCCTTACACCGTTAGCGGTTCTGTCTCGACACAGCTGTCTTCCAGACAAATTGTGCAATTCAGTATTGGTGATTTACATATTTGTGTTCATAGTATAATAGTAGCATCTGAAGGAATCTGGCAAACACAAAAAGTAGTGCTTCACTTTATGAGTAAATTAATTATAGTTTGTGCCACTAAAGAACAGCAAGTGAAGTTGTTTTGTGTCAACACAGTTATTGCTTCATGACAGGGAAACAGTGTCAGTTTGATAGAGTAATGTTTTCAAATTGTGTTTGGTCACCAGTGTATTTTGACAAGAAATATAGACCCCTCAACCACTAACCTCATATGCCATTTTTAGACGTGTTTGCTGAATTGCAGAAAGTGACTGTTACCTTTGTCATGTCTGTCCATCTGTCTGTCCGCATGGAATAACTCAGCTCCCACTGGATAGATTTTGATGAAATTTGATATTTGAGTATTTTTTAAAAAAGTGTTGAGAAAATTCAAGTTTTATTAAAATCGGACAAGCATAACGGTTACTTTGCATGAAGACCACTAGACTTTTTGATCATATGTCAAACTTCATTTTGACAATCATGCCATTTATGAGATAAAGTGTAAAAATATTTGTAGAGCCAGGCAGGCCTCCGATGACAATATGGCGCACGTGCATTGTGTGCTGGATGACTAAGGCTAAACACACACTCACAATATGTAATTCTTATTGCTTTTCCACTGCAACAATGGTTGCAAGAACGCGCTTCAATGTTACATTACATGTACATTGCTAGTCTTGTTATGTTATAGAAATATGCACTGAATTTTAGTTGAATGCTGATTTTAATGAGGCACATATGAAATAATGTGTGGGTCTAAACTTTATAATTTCTGTCTTCTGTGAGGTTCTCTAGTTGGCTGATTCCTCAGCATTGTGTATTAGACCATTGTATTGAAAACAGTAAAAATATGTGCATTGTCATAGAAGGAAAAATGCCTTCGCCTTTCTGAAATTATTTTGAAGAAGAAAGAATCTTAAGACAGCGGCTAAAAATGTATCTTCCCAAATTATGATCAGTGTATATAACCAAAATTATATGAATCTTTCATGTGTGGATTAATTCCAACACATTATAATTATGGCCATATTCTTGTTTTTCCACCCTGAAGATGGCTACATAAGTTGCCGAAACATGTCGTTGGTTACTATATAACAAACTTAAATTCATACACTCAAGTTCATTTGTTGGTCTTTTTAAAAAATTTGCATGTCAGTAGTTTGTCTGTTTATTACTTGTGCTGAGAACACCATGTGTAAGCATGGGCAGTGTGTATTACTACAAGAAGGGTAGCACTGTTATGTAATGCTATGATTGTTGTAAATGTTATTGTGAAATGCGTAATTAGTAAAATATTGTAGCTTATTTTATTAAATATGTATACACTACAATTGTAACCAATCACACATATTTATTCAGAACTGTTTCAAATGGAACAAATCAGGTAAAATCAGTACTGACATTTTTTGTTATGTGACAGGTATATGAGAATTAATTCCATACAGCTATACATAATGTAGTTTTGTACCAGTTGAACATTTGAGGTGCATAAAGCCAATTATGAAGTATTTCCAATTTTATGCTTACTCTCCAATTCATTCCCAGCAAATTTTTCTTCCTCCTCATAAGTAATAAATATAACATCACATTTCTTCTAGGATTAACTTGTGGTACAGAGTCCTACTTATGTGGGTGATTATTATTCAGGTTTCTGATCTTCTGGGATGTTATGCTATGTAGTGGGTAATTTAACATATACTTACATTTGGAAGGAACTTAGCATTGTCATCTTCAGAGGTTAGGATTTACTAACCCTTGGAGATGAAGATATTGCACTCCTCAGAACAACAGGATTTGTTAAATTACCTGCTGCACAAGTAACATCCCAGAAGATCAGAATCCTCAATATTTTTGTCTGGAAACCTCAGATCTTGATAGTTGTTCAGTTTATTAAGAAATTTCCATTTGCTATGGAACTTAAGATCCATTGCTGTTATCACAAAGTCCACTGTGAATTCTCTACTGAATCACTTGATTTTTTTTGTCTTTCTTCCCACGTATATGTCCATATCTCCCAAATGGTGTTTTCTTTTGAAGTTTTCCAACTAAAATGTTTTCATTTTTATATGCCCCCATGTATACAGCATGCCCCATCCATTTTATCCTTCATTCAGTTCACCTAACAAATGTATGAACATTGGATCCATTGTATGGGTAGGACAAAGTTCTGCTCTGATTCTTGATCCCTTCCCCAGAGTAATGTTATTAATTTGGTCACTCACATTATTTGCTCAGCCATTTAGTGTGCCATTTGGAATACAAAATAAGAGGTAAAGGAACTTTTATGAGCACTTAGACATTCTGGCATACCATAAAGATGGAAACAGCAGGCCTTTGTTATATGTATCAGATGTCAATATAACAGCATCTTGGTGTTGACAGAATGCTTGAAAAAGTTATCGGGAGTTCTCTCAGTCTGAATACGTAACTGAGCCCTGTGACACAAAGAATTTCTGGTACACTGAGGAATTGAAGCATGTATTGCATTATTCCAGCTACTTCAATCAAATACTGAAGCTGATTCCATATGTTGACTGTTTTCAAGTAAACATTTTCCTCCAGTTTCACCCCAGTGGTAGATTTTGACAGGAGTGAAAGAGGACAATTAGAGAACCACAAAACTTGTATGTTTAGTCCAGTACATTGAGCTGGGTAGTAAGATTCTGAAAACTGCTTTGCATAGTGGCTGAAATGAGTTGTCTTTTACACAGCAACCACAGTTTGTTATAATGTTGGAAGGGCATGGAACTACATAGTCATACCTTATCAAAGGAGTTGATTGGGTTATGTTTCAGTCCCTCCAAATTCTTATAGATGATTTGAGTGAAATTTGTGAATCTTGTGCATTGTTGTGGATTATTTTATAAAGTGTAAAATGTGTAATTTGTACTAATTTTTTAGGGCCAATGTTAAATATGAAATGTGTAAATAATTCACATTTAATCTCATTATATCAAAACACATGGCACTGCACGCAATTGGAATGGATTAAAAGTTTGCCTGTTGTTGAACAGAGGACCAGAGTACACAAAGAAGTGTGATATTGCGCGTAGAACATTGTGCGTATCAGCTATAGATCCTTCCAAACAGTGTGACGCACAATCTTCTGTAGTTTCTCTCTGTCCTTTCTTTCATCTGCCATGTAAGAAAGAGACAAAATTAAATTAGTTTCTTGCCTCACAAGGCCAGATGCCAGCTGTACTATTACTTGTGAAGAATATGTCAGGCTTTTAACAAACCAGTGTATACTGAAGTCATATGAAGCATCAATAATAACATTGTTGTAGATTGTTATGTGTTGTACATTCATTAAAGAAGCGCACTTTTAGTGAATTGTGTTTTTATGAAGTTCTTTAAATACAGTCACATGAGACAGTGCTTATAGTGTTGCATACTGCTGTGTGCCTAGTATTAGTGTCTTACTGGCACGTGCATGGCCATGTACAACAATATATGTTATTACTCATATATGGGGGTTCAAATCCTTCCAGAAATGCATCATGTAAAATGACAAAAACGTTTTCATGGCAGAAAAGTCTTGTAAAAAAATGACCAACATTTTCATGAGTTGTGTGGTTAATTTGTGTATCTTTCATTTTTCAGACCAAGCCCTCCTTCTGTTGCCACCTTCACTCATTAGTAAGTGTGTGCTGAATACAGTATAATGTGCATGAAACACTGTTGTTATCATCATCATTTTTAATTCTGCCCCTGCTACTGGTGGTGGTGTTTGTGGTGATAGTGGTTGTTCTTTTATGACTACGTGAATTTTGAACTTTGAATCATTATTGTGCCATTGTCTGTTTTTTTTTTAGTGGGATGTCTGACAAGGCTACCAAGGATGGTTTTATTACAGCTTCCAGGAAGCAGAGCAGTAACTCTGGAATGGATGTACCTGGTGTAATCTCAAACATTACTGAGAAGCATAGGATGCCTCTAATTGGGGTGAGAAGTTGACCTGTATATGTCTTAGGGCTGTGGGTCTATTAGTCAAGCTTCCACCGACAGTTGACGTCATTACGCGCATGCGCAACACGTAACATTGCAACACGAAGGAGCCATAATAAGACATATACATGGAATGATGTTATTCCCTTAAGGGAAGAATTGCTACGTTTTTTTATCCTCCCTTTCTGTTATTTCTGAAAGAGTGAGAACTATAGCACATTTTGTCTGACAGTGTTCTTATTATGCTGTAACTTCTTATGACATTGACAATTGTTTAAAGGAGTAATTGAAGCTTACTTGATTTGTTTGTGCTCTGCTATGAACATAACTTGTATGTTTCATTCCATATTTCAGTTTTTGAGGATGATTTTCCCTGTACCAGAATAAATTGGATTCTGTGTGGGCTGGATAAGGTTCTTGTTGTACTCGTATTTGGCTGAATTTTTTTCTTCGCAAACAACATTACAGTATTTTCTGAGATTTTGGCTCAGAGTTAGTTGATGTGGGGAGTACTGTAGTTGGGCAAACTGGAAGGCACTTGTGCTGAAGGAGGGCTGTCTGAAGTAACCTATGGGCTTGATCAAACAGCTGAGTAAGAGTTATATATGTGCAAAGTCCAGAGAGATGAATATGTGATGATAAAGTCATGTTTATTTATCCACATACAGTATATATTTCACTTACACGGTAGGTTTCAGTAAAATTTTGGGAATCAGAAGTTCCACACTGAAAACTGTTGAGTAATTTCAATTTTGGGCTCTATAGACCCAATTATGTGAATCTTAAACTCAGTAGTGCATCTTTTAATGTTGCATGTATCCATGGAATGTTATGTTATTTTAATAATAGGCATTTTGCTTTTTCATAGATTTTTGTGCATATTTCTGCAGTAATAGTGTAGCATGTTGTGAAGAAGAGAATGTTTGTTAGTTCCACATTTTGAAACCAACACCCATAAAAAATTAACTGATTTTTTTTTTTTTTTGTATCTATTGAAATGCAATGGCATGTGAGGATAAAATTAGATTAGATAACTGTATGTTTTTGAGTAGCAATGACAATGGTAAACTTTCATGCAATTCCTTTGTCTGACATATAACTATCAGTTGCTGAAAGATGATCCTGTATAAACTTAAAAGAAGGTTTTGCAGAAAGTTGTGTTGTCTGCTAGGGTGTACTTATAAAACAATGTCTGGAAATTGTGCTCCTTAAATTTTTACAAGGGAGTGTAGAGCAATAATGCTGCTGAAACAAATACAGTGAAACAATTTGCAAATTTTTTTATTGTGTTGCACACTCAAAATTTTGTAAGTTTTTCAGTGTTCAAAGATCTCTGGGGAATGAATGAATGAATTGGTGGTTGTTAGTGTAAATACTCTGTCTTTATTACGGTGTTGCAGTGATATTTTTGTGCCATGAAAACGGTGAGCAGTCAATGTTACACAGTTGGATAATAGCATGAGGTGAGCTAAATATAAATTCTGTGTGGGAGCAGTACTTTTGCCTTGAGGCCTCTGGGAAAACTCCACCAGTCATCACGTGCTTGTGTTTGTAAACTGTGCCAACAATACGTCACGCTCCTCAGTAGACCAAGCACTTCTTTTAACGACATTTCTAGAAGGAATGTACCATTAATATGTCTCAAATATGGACTGCACCTTCCTCATATTGGAATTAAAATTTGAAGAAAGTTCTGAAGTAAGATTCTAAAGCTATTTGTGGTAACCTTAGACATATTAAGAAGTAATATTAAATACCATTTTAGGTAAAAGTAAGTTGATCTTGTACTTAATGAATACCATTCCATACAGATGTATGGAGGTGTGGAGGTATAGCTTAATGCATTTTTAGTCTTGACACTGGATTGATGTGAGCTGTCAGCTTCACGTTTCTGCCACTATAGCCCCAGAGTAGGGTTCCTAATACCCACTGGATAAAAGAATGGTTGGGCACCAGAACCAGGTTGGATGCTGGCTGTGGAGAAGGGAAAAATCTCTGCCTCTGCTGAAAAAGGAATCACTGTCTTCTGGTCATCCAGTCCATATACCAACTATAGCAACAGAGTTATTGGTTACCTTTATGGACGCCATCTCGTTGCATTCATTACTAAACAAAGCACACTTATTCAGCCCAACACAACACAAGTATATTTTAATTTAATTGATTACCTTTATAAGTATGCTACATGTTTTGGCCTTTACTTAGGCCATTCTTAGGCATGTCAGTACAAAAACCTTATAAAGGAAGATACAATAAGGATCTAAGGGGTCTTTTTTTACAGTCACTATTTTAATAATGCTAAAACATAAACTGTACAATATAAAAGTGTAAGACTTAAATAATTTTATTTTAAAATGTATATATAAAGACTTTTATTAGACTTAGATCATTATGTGTTGTAGTAAGAGGTCATATTAAAATTTTTGTATGATGTTGTGTATTTTAACTTACATGGCATGGTCACATGTAGTGTATTCTTTTATAAAATCATTCTTGGAATTCTGTTGGTAAATTATGGACCAGGATAAACTTTAAGGTGGTGGTGTGATACCCCCACTCTTCACAGGTAAACCCTGCTCCAACACTACCTTAAATTCTATCCTGGCCCATAATTAACAAACAGAATTAGAAGAAGGATTTTGTAAAGAATACTTTACATGAGACCATGCTGCATCAGTTAAAATACACAAAATCATAAGATTTTAATAAGACCTCTAACTACACACACGAGGACCTAAATCTAATAAAAGTCTTTATATTTACTTCTTTAAAATGAAAGTATTTAGGTCTTATACTGTTATTCACAACTTTTGCTGTGTATCATAGAATGATTAACGTGAATTTTTCAAAGTTTATGGGTGTATATCTGGTAATCTTCATGTCTATAAACATAAAAAAAAGTAAAGCAATCCCATTACAGGCCTGGACAGGCCCTGAGGGTTCCAGGAGGTTGAGGCTCCCAGATTTCAAGACAATCGGCACATGAAGATGGTAAGGTTGTTAGCCCTACGCACCGGCCACCTTTAACCCCAGGAAATATTCCTGATACTCATTTCTATTAGAGGCTGTGTCAACCCCAGGGCTATAGTGCGGCCAGAAGGACTGAGTCAATGAAAAATTCCAATGACACCATCGGGAATCGAACCCGCGACCTTCTGGTTTGTAGCGCAGTGCCTCAACCAACTGTGCCACCGTGTGCCCCCATAAAAAAAAGTAGATAAGTTAAAATATTTACACATCATTGATTATTATTATTGAAGGAAAATGAGATCTCTTATTCCCATTTCATAATATGCATAAAACTTATACAAATATACTTAACATCATATGTATTCCAAATGGATCCTGTAAAATTGGGCTAATGATAAAAGTGAAGATTTTTTTTTTTTTTGTGTATTCATGTATTGCCATGGATGAACTGGAGTGTTTTCACCTGAAACTGTGCCATAGTTAAGTGTTCATGTTTGGGTGTGTGTAAAGTACCCATTACAGGTATGATGGTTGCATTTTGTACGGACAGTATATGTTACTCACTTAGGTTTATGTTATCAGATGTGTCACTGCAAAATTTATGTTACTGGTTATGTAGTTATTGTTACAAGAATACAGCATGTGCATTTGATCTCCTGTATTTGCAGTTGCAACACAACAAAGCTTAGAGATGTACATGTGTGTCTACTGTATGCCTTCATGGCATGGTGTTCAAGCACAAACATCGTCATCATCATTTGGCACTACAACCCTCTGTGGGTTTTTGCCTTCTCAGCCAAGTCTCTCCAAGTTCTTCTATCCTTAGCTGTCTCCTTCCAGTTTTTAATTTTTAGCCTTTTTACATCTTCCATGACATCTTCTTGCCATCATTGTCTTGATCTTCCTACAGGTCTGGTTCCCATAGGTTTCCATTCTAATAGCTTCCTAGTTGGTCTTGCTTGGACCATTCTTTGGATATGCCCCAGCCATTTGATTCTTTGTGCCTTAGTAAATCTCACTATATCTGCACCTTGTATTAATTCATCAATCTCCATGTTATTTCGTATTCTCCATATATTGTCAATATTAACAGGACCAAATATCTTCCTTAATACTTGCCTTTCAAAAATGCGTAGGTTGTTTTCATCTTTTGCTGTTACGGTCCAGGTTTCTGATGCATACGTAACAACTGGTCTTATCATTGTTTTATATATTTTCATTTTAGTGTTTTTCTTTAAGGGTTTTGAATTTATTAGTTTTGAATTAGCATAGTACGCTTTGTTGCATTTTGCTATTCTTTCAGCATTTTATTATCTGCATTCATCAAGCACAAACAACTAACATGTATATAAGGCTAAAAATGTTAAGGGCAATGTCTAGAATTCTGCAGGTTGATGTCTGCTCACTTGGATGGTGTAAATATTTTAATGAGGGCATGAACCTAGGGTTTTTTTAATAGAAGATAGGAAATGTTAACAGCACTGTTGAACCTAATGCATGCCTTACAGACAGTCCAAGCAGCATTCAGAGGGAGAGGGCAGTATGACAGACTAGTGGGGAGGAAGACAACCTGCGTTGTTGGCTTGCATCGGCTATAAATATAACGCTTAGTGCGTAGCAGTTAGTCAGTAAAGTGTGGCAGTTGTGGATGTAGTGACCAAGTGATCTTTCCTGATCTACTGCACTGTAAGTCCAAGGTGCCTTATGAAATGACACCCAAAGGGGATGGCAGTTGTCAGACCCATATGTCTTTTTTTTTTTAATGAATTATATACTTCTACATAATTCTAGAGACTTACTGTTATTGTTTCCAAGTTTATTTTGAAACATCCTGCCTCAGATTTGTTAACAAAATTCTTAATTTAATTCTTAATTTTGAATTATCATAAATGACTGGTGTCAAACTTAAATGGTAAGCACAGAAACCATCCCCCCCAAAAAAAAGTTACAGTTCTTTTTTGTTGCTTGTTGTTTAAGACACGTCCCCCTCGGGTTTACATGTGGTTTGAAACTAACTTTTACTTTTAAAAGCTGATCTTTTTCCATGTACTTGTGAAAAAGTGACAGTTTATAGTCATTTCATTTACTTGCAATGCAGCTGATCCTCTAGGGCTTTAATATCAATGGAGCATGTATGCAACACCATTACTGAAAATTATGTTTTGTTGTATGAGACAAGCTAACCTAGCTGAGATTTTATGTTCGTTGACTTAGTCACTCCTGGCAAATGCTGGGATACTAGATTAGTACAGGTTGCAACTCCTTTTTGCCTCATTCACTTTAATGCTCAATCATAAGGTTTCATTCAGCACTATACTATCCATGCAATGGTTACAGTGTTATTGAATAGTCTATGAAACAAACCAATACAAACACTAATAAATGGTATGAAGGAAATGCTGTGTGGTGTTCATAGTGTGGCTACTGCACTGGATACAGTTATAAATTTTGCTGTTTAAATGCCAATAAACTGCTGAATTAGTACACTTCATGTAGATGTATCTTATTTCACTCTGTATGTTTTTATATGTGAATTATATGAATGTGAAATAAAATTAAATTCATTAGACAAGTTTAGTGTAGATTCTCACTTCAGAATTTATTTAAAATCTGTTGAATAGTTTGGGAGATGGAGCATGCAGCAAAACATGACCTTCCCACTTTGCATTTATTTTATGCACTTGGTGGAAAGGATACATAAAAGTACACAAGATCTTCCTTGTCTACTGGAATGGGAAAGCCCCTGAATATATATTATTGAGGTGTATCTGTGGACTAAGTCGAGATATTTCTTATTTAATTCTAAAGGGGCTACATGGTTTCAAGCCGTGACATTTCACAACACAACTTTCCAGTGCCTAATCTTGACAGTGTGCCAGCATCAGCTGGCACCCTAACATATGGTGTCACTTGGCCACACAGCAACAGTAATTGCGCATCCACCAGCTGGTGTCTTCTTCTTATTCTCATTCTTCCAAGAAATGAACTAGTGGGAGCCAAATTGATGCCACAGCATGTAGTCTGAAACCATACAGTTCACCTCATTGACATAAAAAAATCACACTAGATGAATTAGTGTTGCGTAATAATGATAGAACAATAGAAAACTATCAAACAAAATGCCGAGAAGAATATTTGGACTTAAAGAGAGATAAAAATCAGAGAATAATGCAAATAAAAAACTTTTAGTTTACTGCTTGCCTAGTTATATGATAATATTGAATGAAGAAGGTTGATTTTTACATGTGACATCCCAAAGCATGTCAGTGATATGAATAGGTAAAATCAATATCAGTCTGATTTTATCCATTTAGTAGAAGGTTGAGTTAGCTAGGAGATATACCACAGATGGAGAAAAATTACATGCATACAGAATGTCCACTAGGAAACCTTATGGATAGAAATGACTTGCAAAATGAAGGTGTACTTTGGATGATAATATTAAAATGGAGTTTTGTAAAATATGTGCTGATACTAGATGTATCAAGATAACCTAGCTCCTGTAATTCATTAGTTATTACCATAAGGGCAAATTTTATTTTTGTGTGTGTTTATTTTTGTTTATTTTATTTACTGTAATTGTATTTAATTTGAATCTCAGCAGAATTATGTGTGTGACAAAACAATGCAATAAGCCAAATTTTCATACTTGGCTAAAGATGGTATGCCCATACCCAAAGATTGTGTGTGTATTTGTGTGTGGGTGTGCATGTGTGCATGTGTCAATGATCCATTTTAATATCATCTCCCCTGTATGTGCCTTGTTCTGCCAATTAATCTCTTCCTATGAGATTCCCAAACCAAAATGCTATGTGTCCTTTTTCCCCATGTGTGCTACATGACCTGCTCATTGCATCCTTCATGCTTTAACCATCCACAGTACTTGGCGAAGAGTACAAATTGCAAAGCTCCATTCAAAGTGAATGAGGACCGAATGGCAAACTGTTTTACATGTATCTTTACAAGATTATGTCATCTGTGACATGCATATTTACCAGAAAGGGGGACAATACTCTTTCCTTATGATTTAAACTTTTGAAAGGTTAGACTTATCTGAAAATTACATGCCAAATGGAAGTAGTTACTGCTTAAATGATTTTTTTACTTGGTTGCTGTGTTTGATGTCAATAACTTTGGACAGAAACAACACAGTGCACCTGAATGAGCCTCAGATGTTGATTCTGTTTTCTCTGCGGCTGTTTTTCCACTTTACACAAAGAAGCACATTTATAACAAAAAAATAAATTTCAGTATTCAGTATTGACAAATTTTTGTTCTAGAGGCAATGAGTAGGATTATCTTGGCAATAAAATCTTTACGTACGCCTGGTAAGAAATTGGCAAGCCTCTTGGCTGCTGAATTAGAATTCGTTATCAACATTTATGGTCATGCAGATGTCTCAACTGTAACAGAAAACAGGCCACTATTAATTCTAATTATTTCCAGTTCACTGTCAATGATCTTCTGCATACAGTATCTGTGCAATTGGCACATCATTATGTAACTGGTCAAATCATTTATCCTTAGGAGGGGTCGTATGCATATTGAATAGATGTGGTATGTCTAATCTTTTATTTTGATTATTTGACTGCACTTCTCAGGTAATAAAAGCAAAGAGCCCGCAGTCATTTCAGCCTGTCTGCAGGCCAAGTAAGAACTAAGAATGTAAACCATTATGCAACAATTTTTTATATTTGGTATATCATAAAAGGTTGATAACTGGGATCTTTTCATTTTTGGTGGCATGCTCCAACAAATTCTACAGGTATTTTTTTCTTAAATCATAAAACAGATAAAAATTAAAATACCATAAACTCATCCAAATATTATTTTTAGGCATGTTCGCAAAATTGTGAAAAGTGACTATTAGCTTCATCATGTCTGTCTGTCCTTCTGTATGGAACCGCTTAGCTTCCACTGGACAGATTTTTATGACTTTGATATTTAAGAATTTTTCGAATATGTATTGAGAATATTCAAGTTTCATTGAAGTCTGACAAGAATGACGGGTACTCTACATGACAACCAATATACATTTTTGATTATAGCTTGCTCAGTTCTTCTTAGAATGAGAAATGTTTCAGTCAAAAGTTGAAGAGAAAATCAAAATACACATTTCATGTTCAATAACGTTTTTTAAAAAATTGTGTCTGGTATGAGATAATGTGGAAAAAAAAATTGTACAGTGTGGTAGGCCACAGGTGACAATATAATAAGGTGCATGAGCACTGCATGCTGGATACCTAAGTCTACAAACACACACTCAGAATATGTAATACTTGTTGACTTTCTACTACAACAATGGTTGCATGAATATGCCTCAATGTTATGTAAATATGTACATTACCTGTCTTGTTTATTCTACTGCTATGTGTTGTTCACACTTCTCAAATGAGCAAGTTTTTGGATATTCTGAAGAATAGTTTTTATTTTAAGGCATAAAATCTACCATATGTACCGTCACTCCTCTGTACCTAATTACCATCAAAATTATTTTGGGGGTAAAGTGTACTTATCAGGATTTTTTGTCAGTTGTGTTTGTGTTTGTAACACAGTTTGAAGAAAGTGATTCTTTTACAGTAAAATTATAATCTCTGAAGTACAAATCTGACTTCCTAATTTTTTGCAGCTGTGAATGCATGTACCTTGAACTTGAAATATCAAATTGTCATGGCTGTCTGTGAATCTGGCCCACTGTTTTTTTCAGTGACTTACGCCAGGCTTTTGCCAGTTGACAAGTATGTTTCTGACAACAAAACATTATGCTTTGTTCAGTCCTTTTCTTGCTGCTGTTGACATGATCCATGGGAAGTCTGAGTTCTTCCCTCCTGCAGCTGTTAGTTGACCTTGCTGCTATAAATAGACATACTCCAACTCCACACTGCTAGAATAGAAATAGAATTATAAACATATAGTGGTAGAAGTGACAGGTGTAGGGTTGAATGATCCACATGTCTTGAAAAGTAAAATGATAACAACTGGTTTTCTGTCTTTGTCCCTCTATAACAAAGAGAGAGCATACTAAGTGGCTAGACAGCAGGGGAAGAGTCCACTTTTAGTTCTAACTAAAATAAATATGACCATTTCTATCGGAGTTAGTATTTTAACAGGAAATGTTTGCTTCACATTTTCTAGACACAACTAGATTAGTATGATGTAAGTTCATAACAAACTGTATATTTTGTTACGTGCTTAGTGGTTCTAATTTTTTTTTTTTTGTTTTTTGCATTTTGTAGTAAACAGAAAGGTGTGTATGAGAAAATGGTGGACAAAGTGTAGAGAAATGAATATATTTCACATATTCCCAGGAAGAAAGACTGCTTTTAAATATGTTGCTTTTGTTTGTGTATATGTACTTCATAAATGTTCCTGTGGATTTCTTAATATTAGGCATTTAATCTATCAGTAATCACACAGACAGGTAAAATTGTGGGTCTACTATAGTAGCACTGTAGCGTTTTTGCATATTATATTTACTATAAAAACTGCCCCTTTATTGTCAACAGTAGTGATTACCAGACTGGATGGCAATTAAATAGAGATTTCAAGCAGTAACTTTGTGTCTACCAAGGGCCAAGCAGTCCTAATGATAACACATCCTTTAGAATGTTGAGATTAATTAGATGCATTGTTGTTCTGCCTGCTTTGTCCTTGAATGTACCCTTGTCTTTGTAGTCATCATAATGCTGTCTCTACATTACCTACCTTCTGGTTTAATGGGGTATTTGCTTATGTAACATTTTTTTGTAGTTTGATTCCTCATTTGACTTCTGTGTGGGTTTGTATGCACAGAACTGAAATGCCCACTGAATGCATCACCAACCCGCTGCAGCGGGAACTGGCAGACAGCATTATCCGCATGGTCCCACTTGACGAGATCCGCATCCTGCTAGCGTGTGGGGCCAAGGTCAATGAACCTGTAACTCAGGGGTTGCGTCCCTTGCATTATGCTGTCTGGCAGCGTTATTTGGAGGCTGCTCAATTGTTGTTGGTGAGAGGGAGTGACATTAATGCCAGGGATGAATGTGGTTACTCAGCCCTGCACCTCTCAGCTGAACATGGGTAAGTCCATGTAGTACACAAGGACTTGTATATATCAGTGTTAAAATCAGATTGAAATGTGACTGTTTCTTTGACAAAATGAAGATATAATATGGTTTCTTGCTGCATGGAGTAAAAGAGAGAGAGAAAAAATATGGTCTTTTATTCTGTGAGAAAACAACTATAACAAATGTGACTTGTATACCATGGTACAGTTTCAAGTAAAAAATAAAGGCAGCATCATCAGTAAGTTTAAGCACTATGCCATAAAGGTGTAAAGGAGTGTTGCTACAAAATTACCAGCACTTTTTAACTCCAACACTAGATGGCAGCAAATAGCTTTAAAATGCTGGAACAAACTGCACTATAGTGCACAGCATGAATACCTAGAATACAATGGTGTACACACACATACACATTTATACATTTCACTGATGCACTATGCATACCTAGAATACAGTGATTTATATACACACATATACATTTCACTGATCCAACATTTGTTCATTGATGGTTGAATATGAAACTTGTCAGGAAATGTAGGTTGCTCAATACAACTTAGTATATATATATATATATATATATATATATATATACATACACACACACACACACACACACATACACACACACACACA
>Ga0268261_10000451_pt1:0-22500 | contig 25537 bp, 22 predicted proteins | sample TergutNc150P1_FD_190353 | JGI IMG/M metagenome (GOLD analysis project Ga0268261, IMG submission 190353) | Nasutitermes corniger P1 segment gut microbial community from laboratory colony in Florida, USA - Nc150 P1 (SPAdes) (version 2) | ecosystem: Host-associated > Arthropoda: Insects >... | reverse complement strand
AATCTGGGTATAATGGTTCTTAACTGTCTGTATTAATCAGTTAAAATTGTTTTTAATATATGTGTGTGGAAGACATTAATTTATAGATCATGTTTTATGCTGTGTAATGTATTGCTGTGCTTACACTTATACTTTTCATTTAAATCAAATTTGTTCATGTATTTTTTAAATGGGATGGTGTTAATATGTCACAACTTGGGATACTTGTTACATCTGCATGTAATATTTTAAAATCTTGTTTCTTTAAAGATATGGTGGAAACACTTAAGGTATCCAAGGGATCTATGCAAATTCCAAGCCCTTGTTTTGGAACATATATCTTAAACAAAACAAAAAAAGAAGACAAGTTTATAATGTTACCATGTAACTACAGAGACATAAATAAATAAATATATAAATAAACACTGTGGTTAAGATAAATTTGCCTTATTCAGGCATGTTTCAGCATTTACCCGTTTTGTTATGTTACTGACTTTACTTCTTCGTGTTTGCAGGATGGCAGCTGGTGGAGCTCCTCAGAACTGGTATCCCTCTAGTCATGCTGCAGTTCCGGTATCAACAACTGAACATCCTGCTGAACATACACAGCCTCCTCCAGTTAATATCCAGGAACATCCAGCTGTTCAGCCAAACAACAATATCAATGTTGCAGGTAGGGCATTCTTTACAAGTTCTGGTTGGTGCTGAGAATGTGTGGAGTCACCAGATGAAAGCAGAACCCACTCATGCGGTCTCTGTTAATAGTCAGTGTAATTAAGCAACTACCTCCCTGGAACGGAGTCCTTGGGAAGCTAATAATTCCTCACATTTTATTGCAGATGTTCACAAGTTCCTATCCTTAACCAGATCAAACCCGTTTATGCTGTCCCAGTCTATTTCCTGAAGGTCTGTTTTAATATTATCCTCCCATCTACCTCTAGGTCTTCCAAGTGCCATCTTTCCTTTAGGTTTTTCGTCAAAATCTTGTACACTTCTCTTCTCGCTTTGTGCATGCCACATGCCCTGCCAATCTTGTTGTCCATGGTTTGATTAACAATTTATGTTGTATAATATAATTTACCATATGTTAGAGCAGGTGTTAGAAATTAACACCTCCAACTCTCAGACATGCTTGATGTCTGGTGAACAAATTGTTGAAAATTGAAATTCACAACAACAAATTACCAATATTGCACCCCTGATGATTTCCTTAAGTTCATCACATGTGCATGCTGTGTGGTTATGGCACAGATTGTTTGAAATTGAAGCACTAATATAAATAATAATAATTTTCTTCTATCCCTGCATTTGAATGTATGAAACATAACAAGAACTGTGTCGCTGCATGTCTTCCAACTGCTTGTCTCTACATCCAGTCTGGAACAACTTCCACCTTACATGTGGAAGATCCTTATTAAAACATAATGAAAAATGGATTGAGTATTATTGTTTTGCTTAAAGGGTGAAATTATTTCACCTGTTTATTTTGTTAAATATTCATTATACTAAATTATGCTTCATACAAATCTGTAGACATAAGAGAGATTCTTATATCAAAGAAGTTGTTTTCTGGCACCTTTGAATCATCAGAGGCTAGGAATTTATGAGATTTAGGAATATAATATGTTGTTACACATACATTATCCCAGAATTTGCTTAAAGGAACCAACGCATACCATGAAATGTCTTGCCGTGTTTGATTGAACCATTTCCATGCTGAAAACAAGATTTATTATTTAGGAGCAGTACCACTTCTGCTCTTAGTAACTTCAATGTCTGTGAGGAACAACTGTGCTGGATATTCTTTATAAATTGGAGCTGTGTTTGATTATCCATTAATGGATGTTATATCTGTTACCATAGATATCATCTATAGACAAAACCAGGCATTGTTGCTAAATGCAACTTAACATGGAAAGGGTTAATGATTATGTCTTAGTTTTTTAAAACAATACTCTGTAGCTGCGGTTGAAGAGAACTGTTATATAGTGAATGTCTGTGTATGGACATGTAAACTCACACAATTCATGAAAATATTAAATATTAAACTCAGGACACAGTATGTATATATTACACAGGAATAGATATGTTGCTGCCATAAATATATTCTTTTCCTGTGCATAAGATAGATTGCAAAGCTGCCTGTAAAGAACTGTGCAAACAAAGGATGGTGAATTAATTCACAAGTTCAAACTCAGAAGTTAACCATAAATAAAATTAAGTGTCTTTACTTTATATGGATAATTTTGTGGCTAGGGGCTGTAGTTTGGCCATGACATTTATTGGAATGTTATGTCATGTACTTTACTTGGTTTAATGTATGGCATTTTGTATTTCTGTCCAATACATATGAACATTTTCTAGAGTAACTAAACCATAGAACTATGATATTCAGCATCTGATACCTTTAGCTGAAATTATATTAATTTGTGTGAACATTTCTGAGACTTTTATAATAAAAAATTAATACATGTAGTGTAAAGTGGTTCAGAAAGGAGGTACCAGAATGTGTCCAGATAGTTTGCTGAAATACACCGTACCATTTTGGTGAAAGCAAGTGAAGAGAGAGTGTTGAAAACTTTTTTTGGACATGCATTTATACAAAAACCAGACTACAGATTTGTGGCTTAGTTCATGCTTTTATTATTTATCTATATTCTGTTTTACTTCACCAGTTTGTTATTGATTGGTAAGCAGTGATATTTTGTGAACAACAAAATGGGTGTGTAAAGCTGCATGTTTGGAATTATTTTTAAACTAGAATTCCTTCAACTGGCACCTGGTAATCAGGCACTCCTGATAGTTTGGAACTTGCAGAAAGTAGTCTAAATGCTAGAAGTTCTCTTGTCTGCAACTTGTTTGTATACCAATTCTGTAACTTTATCTTGGGTTATTTGAAACTTATTGAGCCCATTAAGGTATGGTGGCTTCAGAAGATCCAGAGATGAGTAAATAAGGTACTGCTGGCAACAGGAAACACATAACTTTGATTTCTCAGAAACTATAAATAATTAGGAGGCTTGCGCATAGTGAAAGCCAAAGGGAGGAGATGGCTTTGTAGAACATTGATTCACCAACTGTCAGTGATTTAAAGAAATGGAAGGACCAATTTTGATCATTTATGGCATGAAGTGAAAGTGTGAAGTACCTTATCAAGCAGCAGACATTGAAGGGGCTTAAATTAGCACAGTTGGACATGAAGTTGTATAAGTGGGTTACAGCAATTCATTCTGAAGGAAACCCCATTATTGGGCATGTGACAATTGAAAAAGCTAAGTCTTCAATAACACGTATGTGTCTCTGTCTTGTATAATTGTAATTTCCAAAATTATTATCCAAATGTCAAAACATGTTATTCATATGCTCTGATCTGCACAGTATAAAGATGTATGTCACATTAATAGCTGAGATTTGTAGGAACATTGTAAACAGGGGGGCGACATCATCGTCATCATCATCATCATCTCTCCTCCTCCTCCTGTCATCGTTTTGGGATAGTCTGATGAAGTACCTCATGATGTGCAGCTGTTGGATCACTGGAAAGTGTATCTGTGTGGCTTAATAAACAGAATCTTTTAATACTGGAAGAAAGTGGAAATTTTAAGGTTAAAGTCTTTGGGGTTGTTACACCATGTGGACTAGAAAATAGTTACCAACACATCAAAGGACTGTAGTTTCTTTACCTTCAGGGTCAAGCAGTGTGTCATTCTTCATGGACTGCTGGACCCTAAAGATGAAGGCAGTATGATCCGTAACTGTGTACCAGTCAACATGGCATAGTATTTCGTGGAAGACTTGGTTATTCGGTGGTACTGCTGTGAGAACCTCAGATCTTGAGAATTGCACTCTTCTGGGTTATTACACAGTGAGTAGTGGTAATTTTACCGCTACTTGCCATGTAATAACCCAGAAGAGTGCAGATCTCATCTGCTTTGTGGCAACCTTAGAACTTTTTGGTGGAAACAGTCCCACCTTGTTTCAATCTGACTCATTCCCTGTCAAAGGGTTACTTCTGAACCATGTATCACCACTGAAGGTTTATATTCACAGTTACAAGAATGTATATCTTATTGTATTGGAATCTGAGTTAACCACGCCTATGGGGTGTGTAACCATATGGAAATATTTGGCACATCAGATATTTAAAGCATTCTTTTCCTTCAGGTAAAGATAGCCAGAAAAATAAATGTAATGTCAATAAGAATACATTTACAAACTTCCATGACTGCGTAGATTTATTGTTCTGTAATACTGTTATCATTGTTACAGGTGGTGTGGAAGAAGAAGAAGAGGAAGAAGAAGATGAGGAAGAAGAAGAAGAAGGACGGGGCAACAGGGATTGGTTAGACTGGTTCTATACCATGAGCAGAGTTATGGTTCTCTTCAGTATCGTTTATTTCTACTCGTCACCAACTCGATTTGTAATAGTATCTGCACTTGGACTCATGTTATATTTGTGAGTATATACTGTTTCTAGACAGTCTGGTTTCAGTTAAGGCTTCAGCCTTGAATTTCACTATAATGGGGTTTTTCATGTGGTTATGTAAGATAAAGATCTGTAATTGAGTGACTTTTACTATTTCATTGTTTATTTATTTATTTAAGTTGAGCATTTATGTACCTAATAATTAAAACTGCATACAAAAAAAACAGCTGTAAATATTTTGTTCAATCTTAGACTAATAAAAGGTAGGATGTGTCAGGCTTCTATTGTTTAACACATTCCAGGCTTAGGTACATCTATATCATATATAAGAATTTAGCTTCCACCTCGGTAAGCACACACTGTGTCCATTATTTAGAAATAATTGGTGTGTATTGTGGGAATCATATGAAACACTTAAACACACAGTAAAAATGCAGAGTTTCTGAATGGTACAGCAGGTAGTAAGTTTAGCTACCACTGGGAGTTAAAACATTTAATGTCATATGCATACTTCTGTAAAGGTAAGCACAGAAGTGAGTATCAATTCAGCACAAAGAGGCTTTAGAGTGCTGAAAGTAAAGTCATTCCTTTGGTGTAGCATGGTCCTAGATGAAGGTAATGTTATGCCACTGCTATAGCACAGTAATTCAGGAACATAGGAAACATGGTCATGTTAGATGGAATGAGTGAACAATTTACATTTATTGCTTGAAAAAGATTCACTTGTGCTTGCTTGATATAGTGAGAAAGAACAAATTCCCGTGTCTGATAACACATTTAGAATTATTACATATACTTTTTACAATCAAGGGTAGGTTATACATGTCCATCTTTTTAAGATGTTGTATAACATGAGCATTGATAATTACCTTTATAACCTTCCTATAGTAGCTTTTGGGAGCCTATTAAAATGTAAGAATGTGTGAAGCTCAATGGCCACTGCTTTACGCATTTTATGGAATGGTGCATAATTAACAAACCACACATACAGCCTTAAGTTTCCCATAGTGTACTCATAGAACCCTTTCCAAATTATCTTCTTCAACTGTCACATTAGTTCACACATCTGTCTCTAGTCATATAAGCTCATTTCCAAGGTATCCCCTCCAAATACCACCGTAGTAAAATGTGTAGCTGCCTTGCAGAACTGTCATTTGTGATTTCCCCCACCCCCCAAATATTTGTATGCTGAGTACACTACTTTTTCCACATGTCAACTCTGAGTGCTGTACCATTACTTTATAATTTTATAACTTGCAGGATGTGATGTATAACGTTCTACTGGTATGATGTTACATATGTGTATACATTTTTCATTTACGAGGGTGTATCAAAAAGTTCCGAGACTGGACCTATAGACTAGAATGTATTTACTTGATTTAAGTTTGGGCAGCATCCCCTTCAAAATAGTCCCCTTGTGCAGCGACACATCGATCCCAGCGCCATTGCCACTGCTGGAACGCATGCTGGAAGTCCTGTTCTCGAAGTGTACCAAGAACATTCTGCGATTCCCGCTGGATCTCCTCCACTCTGTCAAAGTGGTGACCCTTTAGCTGCAGCTTCATCTTCGGGAAGAGGAAGAAGTTGCAAGGGGCCAAATCTGGTGAATAAGGTGGATGCAGAAGTGTGATAATGCCTTTGTGGGCGAGAAACACGCGTTACGAGAGCTCGGTGAGAGGGTGCATTGTCATCATGGAGCAGCCAATTGCCCGCGCACCACAGTTCAGGTCGTTTTCGCTGAATGTCCTCCCTCAGACGGCGAAGAACATTGCAGTAGAACTCGGCGTTCACAGTCTGGCCTTCGGGGACAAATTCCTGGTGAACAATCCCTCAAATGTCGAAAAACACGATGAGCATGCTCTTGGTCGTGCTGCGGCTCTGCCTCGCCTTCTTCGGTCTTGGGGATCCTGGGCTCTTCCATTGTGAAGACTGTTGTTTAGTCTCGGGATCATACCCATAGACCCAACTCTCATCCCCAGTGATGACCCTCGACATGAAAGATGGGTCATCCACAGCACGCTGACAAAGCTTTAGACAAACTGCAACATGGTGCTCTTTCTGTTCGGGGGTCAGAAGCCTGGGTATGAACTTTGCAGCAACGCGGTGCATGTTCAAATCACACGTGAGAATTGTTTGCACTGTTCCGTATGACACATTAACGATTGTAGCAATGTCCTTAGTGGTTCTCTGACGATCCTCATGCACAAGCCGCTGAATTGTTTCCACATTTTTAGGTGTTGAGCTTGTGGAAGGTCGCCCTGGCCTCTTTTCATCTTCGAGTGATGTTCTGCCTCTCTTGAAGTGCACGTGCCACTCGAAACACCTCGCACGACTCATGGCCTCGTTTCTATACGCACGTCATCTCATTTCAAAAGTCTCCGCTCCAGATTTGCCGAGTTTCACGCAGAATTTGTTGTTTGCTCTCTGCTTCAGTTTCATGTCCATGGTGAAATCGCAAATGTGAAGACACATGTGGTGACAAACACTCATGTTGTGCAACTCCCAATGTTCACACAGCGACGCCACTCGGCATGCTGAGTGGTGACGTTCCCTGCTCCCAAGCACAGCGCACTCATTCACATACTGCCATCGGTTGGCAGTCTATGGAACTAGTCTCGAAACTTTTTGATACACCCATGTATATTGTATTTTACATTTTTAGTTTTTAAAAACTATGTAAATGTGAAATAGGTCATGTAGAGTTTTTCTTCCCTCCTTAACCTATATGTTAGATTAGCCATGCCACAAGAGTGTATGTAGGTGGGGTGGGAGTATAGATATGTGCATGTGCACTGTGCTTTTCGTGAACACTGTGCATGTCTTGTAGTGTTCAGTTCTCATTTCTTTTAATGTCTGCACTGCAGCTACCAGGTGGGCTTCTTCCGACTTCAGCAGCTGCATGCAGCAGAAATAGTTGTAGAGAACAACAATGAGGGTGTGGATGCAAGAGTTGTGGTTGAGAACAACAATCTCCAGAATCAGAATGAAGGAATGGGAGCAGCAGCAGCAGGAGCTGAAGTGCAAGGCCAGCAGAGACCCCGAAGAGAGGGGGATAGTGGGGCAGAGGACCCAGATCCAGAACTAGACAGACCATCTCTTTTCAGTCTCACATGGACATTTTTGACAAGTTTCTTTGCATCTCTTATTCCTGAGCAACCAGGAGCTCTCTAAATCCTTTTCTTCCATTGTATCCATTGAAGAAGGCCATTTCAGGAGTACCACAAAATGCATCAGGAAGTTTGGAGGATGTCATGCTCATTTGTATGTAGTTCTGTCTCAGAAGTAAATACTGGATTTGAGAGAAGCATTAGTGCTTCATCTTTTCTGTTGTGTTTATATTTTTGTAAAACAGTTTGGAAGAAATTTCTGTTATGGCTACATTTTCTAATATCTTATTGTTTTATGAACTTAAGGTGCTTGCAGAACGGGTTATACATGCAGACAGCAGTTTATTTCAGTTGTTTTAGGATTGTATGTGTAATCATCATGATGTTTATTTTTACAAACATCCCATTAAAGTGAGAGCACATTTTTGTATACAGAACAGATTGTCAAGTCTGCAGCTACCATCTTCATTGAGACTTCGCTGCAGATTGTAAGCACTGATCACGTTTATTTTGGTGTGAGTATTAAGTAACCAAATCTTGATTCATTAGAATTCAAGCACAAAGCATTAAAGTGTTTATAATTTTGACTGCAATATTTTTCAGAGATGGTTTTAATGTGATAAGGTGTGGAGGTAGCCCATTTACATTGTTAAATTATACACTTATTGCTTGTATTCCTTGTTATGTCACCAACAAATCATCTACAGAAGCATATGAATGTATTGAATATTTAAACTGGCGTGGTTCAAATAACAGTGTAGTTATGTGCTTTACACCATTATTTATTTCTCAAGATACAAGGAAACTTGGGTGTTTAAATCCAGTATTGCAAGAACATATAAGTTTGAGAAGGAGATTAAGGAAGAGGAGGAGAAGAAAATGATGGCATTGATTAATGAAAAGTCATTAATAATGAAGGGTGAAAAAAATAAAAGTTAAAAAGAAAAAGTAATACTGTGCTCATCATTCCTCTATTAATTGACTGGCTCTTTAAGGGCTTAGGTAAAAGTTAGGAAACTTTTGCTTAGATCTTTGGTAAAGATCTAGTTCAAGGGTTTTTAAATTCATACCATTTCTTAAAATAGTGGAAGTTGTCAACAATGAATTGTTTGTTATGTTTTCATATTATTGTTGTTATCTTAATTTGTAGAAAGCATTTGTTAAAATATCAAATATTTTCTTGCAGTAGTATTCAGAGCCCATGTTTCTTCCAATCTGTTTCTTGTCTCTGTATTTCATAGTCACGTTTACTTGTATGATATTATATGTCATATTTATAGTTTCTTTATGTAAATATAGTGTAGATTTTGACTGATCTAGCTTTGTGACTTATATTTTAGTATTAAGTAGATTGCTTCAAAACACCAAATATTTTATGTATATTACATTTTATGGTACAGTCATTTGTTCATTGTACAAACACGTGTACATATGAAGTGTAAAGTATAGTAAAATAGCCTGTGTTTGGGTAAGTTGTAGACAGATTCCTCCACGATTGGCTATATTAAACAGGGTTTCCCAACCAGCGATCTGCAAGCCAATATAGTTTTTTTCTTTCTTTATTTTTGTGATTATACTAAGGAATTCCATACATTTAATGTGTGTTGTGTTAATTGTAGGGAATGTGAGTCCTTTAAAGTCTCACCTGAAGATGCATCTAGCAGAAGTTGAGTATTACACTTTCAGTTGTTTGAATATTTTATTTGGCCAGTTAACAGCACTGTCAGATACTGAGTACTGATGTATAAATTACTCATTTATTGAAGTGCTACAACAACAGCTAAAGTTATAGTATTATATTAAGCTTTACTAATCTGGATTAATAGCATACGTCTCTTCAGGTATTGTTTGTTAAAAAGACCGTAATATATAGTCTGGTCAGTTTTTATAGGAAGAGTGAGTCACATTACATGTAGAGGCATTTATTCCTTGTGACAAGTTCCTGGAATGCCACTTAATGCTGAATTTTAATTGTTTACACACTAGTAGTTCCTTTAACCTTCAAACTAGTCTCCTTCTGCTGCAGTATATTTTTTAAATTTATGTTTCTGCTGTTCAAAACTTTCCTGGAATTCCTTTTCTGGAATGCTCTTTAGGTGTCTGTCAGTGTAGCTGAATGGTGATGGTGTCTGAAAATCTGTGGCCTTTCAAAGCTGTCTTCAGTTTGGGAATAGCCAGAAGTTGCTTTGGGCCAAATCTGATGACTGTGGTAGACTGTCCAATTCCATTACAGTTTTTTGGCCAGAAACTTCCAGTCAGTATCACTGAAGCCTAAAAGGCATGAAATCACGTGGCCAAGGTAAGGTATTGGTGATTTGTTATCACAGAGGTACTGCTTCCTTTGAGTTTCTGGAATAAGGTCAAACAGTGTACCAACATTTTTTCTTGGAATGCTAACAAGGCTGTAAAAGTGTTTGTTGGAGAAGACCTGAATTTTGGCCTGATACATGGATCCCGCATCATGACAGTGCTCTTTATGATGACAGGTTCAATGTCCTGTAGTTTCTGGGTATTTGCCATATTTGGGTACATGTGACTTCTGGCTGTTCCAAAGATTGAAGGCATCTGTGAAGCGCCACAGATTTTCGGACATTGTTGACATTCCCAGATGTGACAACTGTCCTGAAGAGCATTCTAGATGAGGGTTTCCAGGAATATTTTGAACAGTGGCAACACTGACTCACCAAGTGTAGTGTTGCACAAGGAGACCACTTTGAAGGCTGCAGGAACTAGTGGTATATAATTAAATGTGGCTTTCACAGGGCCATTCCCAGGACCTTGGATTTTACATTTTATATGATGAAGATAAATATAACTTCATGGTATGCATATTTGCATTATTGCCATTAGTAGAGGCTGCCAGAACTTATATATACTAAGAAGCATAATCTCTTATTAGATCTTTATTTCATACTGGTGTTTTTAAACATACAAATATATTTGCCATATAATGCTGTATATTTTACATACTTAGCATACAGATTCAGTCTACAAAACTGGAACACAAACACTAGCTTTTTACAGGCATGGAAGTGTGGCACATTTTCTTTCTGAAAAATGGCTAATTACAAAAATTGCATATTTAGCAAAGGCTTATTAATCATTCAAGTTATCATGATCCCACCCGTATTGATGCTTTCCTGTTAAAAGTATTGACAGCAGAGAATTAATAAACTTTTTTGTCACATTTTGTAAATGGTGGATCAGAGGTTCAAAATGTAACTGAAGTATTCATGGAGAGACAAATGTTAAGGTTCTCATAAGTCTTCGTTATGCAGTAAGGAGCCAGTGACTGAAGCTGACCACTACTTTCACCTAGTTTATAGATTATGAATGCATGGAGCTTTACCTTATACCTGCTGTTATGCCTTTATGATGTTCACAGATACAGAGACAGCTTTACTTTAGAAAAAATAATACTGATACTTGTAAGAGCCTCTTTTGTGAATTTTGTTTATTTGCGTGTGGCTGTGTTGAAATCAGGAAATGCCATTCTTGTGAAAAATTAATTGTCCTCTGCTTTTCTGCTTGAGAGCACACTTCTTTGTATCACCATAAATTAAATATACAAGTATACAGTGAGTTCATACTCTGTTAGAGTTACAAATGCTGCTGTAGTTTCAGTGTGTTTAATGATACCATCAGTTGCAGAGATTATGTATGACATGAATGGTCATGGAGTGCCAGTGGAATGATTCTGACAGGAAAACCGAAGTACTTCGAGAAAACCTGTCGTATTGACACTGTGTCCACCACAAATCCCGCTGGATGGGCCTGGGATTGAACCCGAGCCACTGTGTTGAGAGGCTGGAAACTCACTTCCTGAGCCATGGCACAGCCTGTTACAGATATTACATTTAGTGAATTTTTAATTACCTGTGTATTTTCACTTAATATTATAAGTATTTTATGTCTCATATCTTCCTTATCAGAGAAGGCATATATTTGCAGATTAATGAAATAAAAGTCAAGGAATGTGCTTTTGTTAGTGCAACCTTGAGAGGTGGGGTGTAAAAGAAAGAAATGCTATATGTTGATACAATATAGTATATTTTATTTACAGAAATTATTGTTTGATACTCTTAGTGAATATGGTTTAATTATATATACATTGGTCACAGTAGAGTATTCAAATAATGGAACTCAGAAAATATGACTTGAGAGTGCTGTATAATCAGGTAATGTGATATATAAGCGAACTATTCATAATGACGCTGCAGATGGTATGAGTTGTGCTGATACAGTCTGTCGTTCAAGATAAACACTTTGTTGTTTTGTTTAGAATAATGTGTGTTATCACCATGATACAAATCAATATGAAAGTATAGTTATCTTCTTTCTTCTCAAGTGTGCACATTAACTTACTGTGGTGTGGTAAGTTGAAGAGGTGAGAAAGAGTTCCACAGATATAGCATCAGGTTTGTTTTCTGTTTACATTTTGAAAATCTGTCGAATGTTTCCAAGAGTTGTAAAATTAGATTTGCCATATCTGTACGTGCACAAGAAACAACTGAGAACCACTGAAAAGGTTTTGATTAAATTTTACATTGGAGAGTTTTACTAAAATTTGTCAACACGTTCCAGTATTGGTTAAAATCCAAACAACACTGTTTGAAGGCTTACTTATATATATCTGCACACTTGTTATTGTAACAAACAATATGTTTGTTTTATTGCATTTTTTTTTTTTACAAAATTTGTGGAGAAAAGTAAGGAGCATTTTTTTATCCCATACATATATTTTTTTAAGTCTGATGTTTTGCAAGGTAATTACAAGAGTAAATGTGCCAGAGTTCTTGTGCCATTCGTATGTTTCATAATTTGATACAGAACAGATGTAACGTACTGAGATTCTTTTTGGTGAGTGTTTATTCCATTGTAACTTGGTGAACACCATGGTATGGGGTCTTCCTTCACAACTTTCTCTCTCTTGTACATTGCTTGTACGCATTACTTTATTAGGCCTTTTTTCATTTAATACAGCATGATTGACATAGACCTGCTATATAAGAGTGCTGACATTAATGTTGCCGGTTTGTACTTTCAGTATGGTTGGGAATCCCATGCATAAAGTGTGTTGATGAATGGTCTGTTGTAAATAAAGTTAAGAATTTCATTCCCAAGATTAACATTCTGAAAAGAAAATTTTAAGGAAACTGGTTTGGGAAGAGTGAGAAGCAATGTAGTGTGGAATCTGTAAGTGGCAGGTGTGTAAGATTTTAATTTGGTTGTTTGCATTAGAATTGGTAATTTCTTTTTGGCACTTAAGAACATAATGTATTATTTGTTCGTAAATGAAATGAAAATATTACTCTATTAGCAAGGCTGAGAAAGTTGTTAAAGTTTTGCAAGTTAATTTTGTCTGGATGTGTGAGACATGTCCAGAAGTAGGATTTGAATTTGTATGTATTTGTACCACTTAAATTATGTCCAAGACTGGCATAATGCCATGTTAGTATACTGTGAGAATAGAAAGTTTGTGTGACATAAAAAAGTATACAGACTCAATGTAGGTCAACTTTCATTAAGGAGGAAGTTGCCTCTATGAAATGGAAAGTTTCTTTTTAACTCTTGAGGCACATACTCTTCACTGACATCCAGACCGATAAAGTAATGTTGTTTTATACTCCCGAAAGTTTAATGGCTGTGTAGTAATACATACTTGATACAGGATGAGAGTTCTGATGTTTATCCTGAAAGTGGTGAGTTATGCTTTCTGGTAATTATTTGTGATATGTAATTAGTGACGCAAGTGTGCTGTTTAAGCAAGAACTGTAATGTAACATATGTATGTAATATATTGCAAATGCAGGTTAAAGGTCTGTGTTGCAGGATTCTGTAATGTATGTATCTGCAAACATTTCCCATTGTGTTTGTTTTGTTTAATCTCCATTCGACATGCATTGAGCCTGACTTTTTTACTCTGTTGTTGCAGTCCATAATTTGGTGCTTTGTCCAGTCCAGGCAATACATAGCTGGATATTGGATGTGGTGAATCTTTTATATTAGTGTATTTAGAAAAGCATAATCAAATATAGATGTACAAAGATACTGAATATTTTAAATTCCCCATTTAATCCTGATCTTACTATAAGTTTGCCTGTTTTATCACATTTTTGTTTTTACGTAAATGCTGTAATTGATAAATAGTTACCATTTAAGGAGGCTTGGCCAACAGAAGTTCATATCCTGTCCATATCCCTTGTTTCGATGATTTCGTTGCTTTTCCAAGTGTACTGCTTGTGGTCTGTAATCCTGTTAATATTTATATACCACATGTGACCAACAACAGATGATGAGTGTTGAGTGATTTATGAACTAAACATATGAAGGAAAATTCTGAAATTGTCAGTGATTTTTTTTTAACACAGATTAAGATTTTTCATGGTTTCCATTATGGCTGGCCCAGATGTTATTGAGAAAGACATAGTTTTTTGTTGTCCAATCTGCATGTATTGATGGATTTTGTGCACTTCGTTTTATTAATTTAATTTCATAATATTAAAACTAGTACTATGTAAATTCTGTCTAAACCAGTTGTCATGAATTGTCTTGAGATTTGTGGATGTGTGTGGGAAGTGGGTTATCACGATGACTTTTTTCGTTGCACAGGTGACTGATGTTAACTTCTTTCAGAATGCACAGCATTATAATATTTTCGAAGTAAGGGAACATAGAGAGATCTTTTGCTCTTTTTAATTTATGTGGGTATGAAAATGACTCAGTTTTCATAATTTCTGACTTAATCCTCCTTTCATGCAGATATACATGAACTGTAAGTTACATTATCAAAGTATTATTACCAACTGATGCACAAGAAAATAGCTTTAAAAGGAGTATTAAAATTTACATTAAAGCAGCTCCCAATATGTTTCAGTATAATCACCATCATCATGGAGCACACTATATGAGTTTGCTAAAGTTACAATGTTAAAACAGTCAATTAAAACACATTGGTGTGGTTAATCTGGTGGTGTGGCTGCATATGTTATCAGGTCCTTGCTGGTGTATGTCTGCCACACTGTTTGGAACAGTGTGGCAGACATACACCAGCAAGGACCTGATAACATATGCAGCCACACCACCACGCACTGTTTGGAACAGTGTGGCAGACATACACCAGCAAGGACCTGATAACATATGCAGCCACACCACCAGATTAACCACACCAATGTATTTTAATTTACTGTTTTAACATTGTAACTTTAGCAAGCTCATATAGTGCGCTCCCTGATGATGGTGATTACACTAAAACATGTTAGGAGCTGCTTTAATGTAAATTTTAATACTCCTTTTAAAGCTGTTCTCTTGTGCATCAGTTGGTAATAATACTTTGATAATGTCAAGATGCACGCTACGACTGTGAAAATTGTAAGTTACATTGTTGAGACTGGTGTCACATAGCTTCTTAAGTCAGTAAATTTGATATCCATTGTTGAAAAAAAAATTAACTGCAGACTTTAGAACCTTATAACAATAGCTTATCATTGGTTTTAAACCTGGCATTATGTGCTCCCTGAAGATGATGCACTTACAGCGAAACATGTCAGAGGTAAATCCTTCATATATATATATATATATATATATATATATATATATATATATATAATGCTGTGCATTTGGTTGGTGTAATAAATTGAGTATGTATCAGCAAATTATTTGCCAGTATTTAACTGCTTCAAGTGTATCTTCTTGTGACAGAAAGGTGAAGAGGTTTTTTTATGCAAAATTTCTCCTGTCTGCTTCTGTAATAACTTTTTCGGGTGTTGTAGTTATGCCTTCCAGGTAGTAGTACTGAGTTCATTGAAAATTGATGCAAGTCCCTGAAATGGCAGAATTTTTTTTATCAATTTCTCATTGGTAATTATTGTTTTAGAAGCAAATAATTTTTAAATGTTTATTAAGAAGTATGAACTTTATATGAAGAAGAGTTTTAGAATCCATGTCTTGAATGTTGTATATTTTATGCAGGTTTTACTAGGCATGTTGCTGTCATCCCAACATTTTTGTAATGCAGCACCGCCATTCACATTGTCTCCATTTGACTTCATGCTGAATTTTTCGACATCAAAAACACAATACATAGCATTTCACCCAGAGGATGGGCTGAAGAACAGACAGTACTATGAACAAAAGTATGGATGGCGAGGTGCAAAGCTTATTGCTGCTCTTGGATCTGGACGCCCTGATGCTCTTGACCCTCAAATTCTAGACCAACAGCAACCACTGGTACATAACATGTCTCTGTTTATTGTTTAATGCCACATTTTTACTGGTACTTATTACAGAATTTACAAGTACAGGTTCAAAGACCCATTGTTTTAGGCTGATGAATCTAATGTGTTGCACATAATCAGCATGCACATAATCAACATTAACTTGATCAGATTTTTTTATTGAAGAGTTAATGTTATTCTTGTTTCTCTCAGTGTACAGTTTCCCCACACTTTAAATGGAAAAGGAGAATACATTATGATCAGTGAGATGTGATAGAACTATATATAATACAGTCAGATGTAATGCATGATTTATTTCGAGGTACTCGTATACAGGTTTTTATATGCAATGCCAGCTGTCCTGGTGTGTCTGTCCAGAAGAGGGTGATATCCCTTGCAAACTGCATGAAGCACTGCCCCTTGCCTTCCTCATAAGTATGATTATGAATACATTGAAGATAAGCATAACAAGAAAGCAAATTTGATACATGTAGCAATTTACCTAGTGTGGGTAATTAATATTACATCACTTTCAAGCAGCTATGAATTTCATGCATGTTATTGTAAGTGTAAGTGCAACAGCACAATATCAGTGTTACTGAATCTCTGTGTGGGAAAATGACATCAACATTTCCAGGTAACATAGTTCGAGTGATGAAGGTCCAACCATTGTTTGTTCTTACATTGGGACCTGTCTTTTGTAAAGTCTAGGGAACATTACCAACACATTTAACACCCTGAGACCAAAGCTACTGAGTTTCTACACTTGGACTAAATAAGAAGGCAGAATAGTTTTCAGTGTTGGTATATTGATTCTGCAAATATTCAGAGAATAAAGACACCAGCATTTAATAAAGAAATACAAGAGGATGATGTTACCCAAACAGAATTATTTTGCCTACTGATACAGAAGCTTATTATCCAATAAAATTGATAAAATAAGAACAATTAATGTGTTTCAAGCCTTCTCATAATCTTTTCTGTTAATTTCTTTGATAATGAGTAAATTCATATTCCCTGATTGTAGAAGCCCACTTATAATGTGTGCTGATGTGTATGAGATGGCAGATGGGGGTGCATTGGAGGGGAAGTGACAGAGAAACAGGAGTATGCCTCGCACAACTGCAGAACATTGCCAGTTGAACACAGTACAAGTGGTTCCACCTGAAACACAAACCTCAGCTGCAAGTAATCAACTGACCTGTCACCCCCACCAAGATACATGGACTTCTCCATTTCACAGAAAGATGAATTCTGGTTTTTGTGTGTGTGCACCATCTCATTCTGATTGCAGTATACATCGTGTCATATGGGGAGTTTTTTTAAATTTTACTGGTAACCTAGGAGCACATATTTTATATGATCATTATTTTTTCAGGAACACATCAACAATGAAAAATCTACTGCAAGGGAAGTTGCAGCTACAACATTAATACCTAAAATAAGTAGTACTGATACAACAAAGTGACTGGCATATAGGTTGGAGGTGCAGGAGATTGTGATCTGATTCACAACAGGGACACATATTTTTATCTTCTCCACCATGTTCAGACTGGTCTTGGGGTACTACTCACCCCCTAATCCAGTGTTATGTCTTCATGGCATAGCTCATAATTCAACACAGGTAGGAACTTTGCCTTGTGTATAAGTGACCATGAAATCTATAATTCAGTGAAGCAGTAATGCCATCAGTGAAGATTTCATGTATAGTAAGGTGCCAAGTTCTCATTCCTGAGATGCAGACTTTATATTACATTAAATACGTACATTATTTACATAGAATTAAGCTGTTGTGCTCAATTTTGTACATGGCATTGTATCTGACGGAAGTAATTTGAATATTTTTCGCTGCTGTCTTCATAATGTTCTATATAGAATAAGGACATAATGGGCTTACACGGTCTGTGCTTGTACACTCATTTGTCAGCTGTATTTCATTCACCAGCTGCTGAACCCTTTAACAAGTTTTGACTTCATTCGACAGTCAGACATCTGGCAGATTGTACAGATGACAAGGATTTGAGCAGCAACAGAGAACCTAAGTGTACTTTTTTCATGTTTAGTACATACAATAAAGGAAACAATGAGTTTAATTAGTTATGCCATTGCTGATGAGGCCAAGGACTGATGGTTGTGCCATTGCTCCTAACTGTTGTTTATTAATGCTATTGCATGTGAGGCTAGGGATGATATATGTACATACATACACACACACACACACACACACACACATATATATATATATATATATATATATATATATATATAAAAGAGGTGTGAGCCAACGAATTTGTTGTAAATTCATATGTTGAGTATCGCTGTGTCAGACTGTTGCGTTTTTTGCATTTTACATTATAAGTGTGTTTGTGTTGAGTGTCCTATCATTTTAGCCAAGTGAAGTCACAGACTTTACAGAACAGAGAATTTGCTTAGTTTTGAGAACGGTGCTTCTGAAACATAAGACATTTATGATGTATATGAAAGGGAGATCTCCAGCTACAGTATTTGATTTTTTGTGTATCAAGGTTTATAAGAGGTGTGATGATAGGTTGCAATTAGAGTTGGCTTATGCAGCCGTGAATAAATTGATATCAAGTGGTGTTGTGTGTGACTGATTTGATACGTGTAATTTGTTAACATCAACAGGGATGTCTCATCTTGAGTGAAGTCATCCCGTTGTGTTTATTGAATCAATGTCTTCTGTAGTTATCACAGCAGTAAACAGCATAAATGTTCTGATGTTCATTTACTTCTCATATACGTGAATAGTGGCTGGACTGTGTAACAATATACAACCACTTTACCATGTTGTATTTCACGGTTTTACCTATGTGAATACTACCCACATAGAAGAAACACTGTACAGATGTCCTCATGGTGCAAAGTAAGAAGGCATTTCACTCCCCTTGTGATACTACAGAGTGGTAAAATAAATATTAAATGAACCATATTGCACAAGGAACAGTGACTTCAACGATACATTTGGAAATCCACTTGAACATATAATTCACCACACGTGTATGTCCACAGATGGTTATGTAGGATTATCCCTCTACTCATTCTTTTATTTGAATTGTTTACCCTTTGATACATATTAATATCTAACTATTCCTTGATGTAAATATAATTAATTCAGGTTTGAATAAAATTGTAAAGGGGGGCCTCTTCCTTAGTTCTATCAGTTTTACCTTTTATATTTCTGTAATTCTGCCAGATATGCTGTTGTATTTGTCTGATAACTGTAGAATACATTGGGATGTCTCATCTTAAAATTAAATTTAAAAGAGCCTTTACGTTTTGGAATGGCCAGATTTTCGGCAGAGAATTGTGAACGTTCAGGTAGTCAATTGTCAATTAGGACTAATGAATATGGTATAAGTCATCCGTAAGGCCAGACGACGCATTTTAACCGCAGATCTAGACATGCGGTGGATCGGTGCAAAATTTGAGCTTCGCCTGTTTAATGACTATCAAAAATGGAAGCTACTTTCTGTGTGCAAGGACCTGCAAGATCGGGCCAAAACGAGCAGAAACTTCCTCTAAGATCATGACATGACATGAAGTTGAAGATTCCAGTACATCCTGAAGATTCAAGCTGTTCGCAGCCGGCCATAGACATCACGAAACGGGAGTGTCAGAGGTGCCTCCAGCAGTAGGGGGCGCTAGTCCTGGTGCATTAATTCCGAAGGGGCCTGCAATGTAGAGGAAAAAACCGACCTCTCAGGTAAGCCTAAATTTGTTATATTGCCCCAATTCTGAAACTTTTGGCTCGCACCTCGTACTGAGTTACAGTCCATTTTCCGTCTTGAAACTTGCGGTGTGAGGAAGTGGGGAAAGACGAAGCCAAAGGGTATGAGGCTAGTACCTGTTTTATGACACGAGATGTCAGTGACAAATACCAGTGCCACATACGTCGACTGCTAGAACATTAGGAGCCGGCACTATGATGTAACCGATAAATAAGTTTGCAGAGATAGATGGCTGACGGTGAGAACAAGCATGCTGAGAACGCGTTCACTACACTAGTGAGTATCTCTGAAAAAAGTGGGAACTTAAGAAAATATTTGAAGAAAGATATTCTAGAATCCGTAAGTACTCTAAGAAAAATATTTTCTAAAATGAGAACACAGATTGAGAATACGAGGGAGGAAAATAAGAAACTAAACGAAGAGGTTATGGAAATAAAGGAAAAAATGGCCAGACCGTGAGACTGTCAACCAGCGAGACGTGTGGCGCCATCTCTGAACTACATGCTGCAAACCTCAAGAAGCGGTTCACAATAGGTGCCACCATCTAAGGGCAGAAGAAGAAGAAAACTCTTCTCGGAAGTGCTGAAAGACGGAGGAGATGAACGGTACAAAATAACCCTGAACGCCAAAGATAATAATAAATCACGGGAGCAGAATAAACTCCAGTTGAAGAAGGATATAAATCCAACGGATATTAAAGTTGGTATTAAGGCCCTCAAAACTTTTAGATTTGGAAGAATATTAATAGAAGCAGGCAGCGAAGAAGAGATAAACTCCCTCAGTTCGGCGATTAGCGCCAAGTGTGGCGAACAGCTGGAAATTATAAAACACACATTGAGGAAACCAAGGCTAATAATTTACAACGTTCCAGAAGAGATCAAAACAGAAAATATTACTACTATTATCAGAGCTCAAAACCCAGAAATCGCGCTGAATGGAGAAGACGTCGTAGCAAAGTTCAGGTACAAAACCAGGAAAGGAAATTACAATACATTTATTGAGGTAGGCCCACAGACCTGAAAACAGATTCTTCAAACCAAACTGAAAATTGAGTGGGAAATACGCAATGTAGAAGACTAGTTGCTGCCAGTGTTGCAGATGTAGCCGATATAATCACAAGGACAATGACTGCAAAAGAGATGAAACCTGTCCTCACTGTGCTGGCAAGCATAAATTAAAAGAATGCACAGTCCCGGCGAGCGAACAAAAGTGTATCAACTGCATCACCTACAATAGATACAAGAAGGAAAAGTGAAGCGAAAACCATTCGGCATTAAGTAAAGACTGTACCAACCTTCAAGCAATGCTAACAAAGTACAGAGCAAACACTGAATACTAACATGGATAAATTACACTACCAACAAAATTTGGCAACGCACTGGAAAACTTAAAATCAGACCCGATGCCTCCAAATAAACCTTCAGCACTCAAGATCCGCAACCTACAACATAATGAAGGTGATTGAAAAACAGGAACCAGATTTAATTTTCGTCCAAGAACCATACGAATACCAAAACAGACCAGTTGGAATCGGAAAGAAGTACAGAATTTTTACTGCGGGAAACATAGAGCAGCCATCATTATCCCAAATAACAAAATAGATGCCATGCTTATCACACAGATATCAAAGGAAGACACAGCATTTTTAGAAACAATACACGAGAACTTAAAATTCTTTGCAGCGAGTATGATACTTTGATATTGAAGACCAAATAGAAAACAACTTTGTAAAAATAGATGCACTATTACAATTTGCCAAAGGTGGGAATATTTTAATAGCGATTGATAGCAATTAACAGTCAATGAGTTGGCATGACATTCTAAGAAACTCACAAGGCAAAAAACTGGAAGAATACCTAGCAAGCAAACAACTACATATAATAAATACAGGAAGCGAAAGGTTCACTTTCCACAACAGCAGATGATCAAGCAACATAAATTTAACAATTACAAATAACAACCTAATAGCAGCTGTGAATGGATGGGAAATCAGTGCAGAAGAGAGTTGCCCAGACCACAATTTTCTCAAATACAAAATCGGTATAGACAACAGTTCCAACAACGTGTACAATTACCAAGGGATAAGATATATAGTAAAAGAGGATAAATATCATGAATTTGACAGAGAATTAGTCTAAGCAACATTAAAAAATTTTAAGAACACTAATCATATAGGAAGTGAAGAAGAAATGGACATGAGCTTATCTACAATAGCATCAAAAGAAAACGATTTAGAGAAGCTTGTTGATACATTCACAGCGGCACTGCAGTCAGCATGCAGGAAGACCTTCAAAACTATAAACGCAGAAACCAAGACAAAAAAGAAGAAATCAGCCTCCTGGTGGATGGACATTCTCACAATTATGTGGAAAAGGATAAATGCATTAAGAAGACTATACCAGAGAACTAGAAATAATGGGGAGTTGAGGGAAAGCAGGAAACGCAGCTGCTTTGAAGAGAAGAAAAGGTATCGATTTGAAATTAAAAAAAAAGAGAGAAACTCAACTCGTGGAAGGAATACTGCAATGTGACATCATCTTCAAATCCGTGGCCTGAATTGTATAAACTTGCAACAGGAAAAGTACGAACCAATAGTATCATGACTACACTGCGGAAACCTGATGGCACAGAAACATTAAGTGTACTAGAGACAATGAACGTAATGCTTCCTTTATTTATTATATGTAGTTGTTTGCTTGCTAGGTATTCTTCCAGTTTTTTGTCTCGTGAGTTTCTTAGAATGTCATGCCAACTCATTGACTGTTAATTGCTATCAGTCGCTATTAAAATATTCCCACCTTTGGCGAATTGTAATAGTGCATCTATTTTTACAAAGTTGTTTTCTATTTGGTCTTCAATATCAAAGTATTTGGTCTTCAATATCAAAGTATCATACTCGCTGCAAAGAATTTTAAGTTCTCGTGTATTATTTCTAAAAATGCTGTGTCTTCCTTTGATATCTGTGTGATAAGCATGGCATCTATTTTGTTATTTGGGATAATGATGGCTGCTCTATGTTTCCC
>Ga0268261_10000450_pt1 | contig 25545 bp, 11 predicted proteins | sample TergutNc150P1_FD_190353 | JGI IMG/M metagenome (GOLD analysis project Ga0268261, IMG submission 190353) | Nasutitermes corniger P1 segment gut microbial community from laboratory colony in Florida, USA - Nc150 P1 (SPAdes) (version 2) | ecosystem: Host-associated > Arthropoda: Insects >... | reverse complement strand
TTAAACAAACTTCATCATTTGTTGTGGCTAATGTTTCGAGCCCATATTCTGCACATATAATGTGTAGGTCAATAGAATATACACACCAGTTGCTTCAGTAGGTGCAATTCTAGTTTCAAGCCCTTATTCAGTTCAGCTACGCAGCATGTCTATCGCACATAAACGAATTTCATCACTAGGCACAAGTCATAATCGAAGTCAATACGTGGCAGAGATTGGCTGTAGGACAAGCACTAAGACACGATACACTTAGATTCTGCACTCTGTTCAACAAAAACAAAGCGGCCTGATATTTGTACGTCGCGCTATGGCAGTCACGTGACGTCTTTATAATTCGAGTCGTTTTAGTTTCCCCATATTTGTGAATTGGTGGCGTTTCTCTGTCTTCCCATCATTACAATCAATCACGCCGCGTATATATTAACAAAACACACCAATACTTTTGCTTAATTTGAAGCTGAAACATGAAATAAGGTCATTAATTTCTCGAGGCGTGCGGCTTGTTAACTTTCTTACACCAGAAGTATGTTGCTAGGGATGGTTATTTCTCGCAGCCGAGGTAGCAGAGCGCGTTAAGGCGTGATGGTAATACTCTTCGGAAACAAACTTTATGGGTTCGCGTCCCACGGTTAGAATGTAATTTTTCCTTCATTATTACTTTTTATACTCACCAACACTCAAATTAAATTATGCAGTAACACTTCTATTACTTAAATAATTATTTAATTGTATTTTTCAAAACTTATACTTGCTCCATCTGCAGGTATAGAAGTGCGAGTGGCGCAGATATTTCTTTTATTGTTCCGTAATTTTTTTTTTTTGTTTACCGACATTCTGATTAATAGGTTTCGTCTGCAAGTCATATTACGAGCCCATTTTCGGCACAGTTAAGTTGATTGTCGAAATCATATATACGAACATCACTTGTGGAACGGCATTTCGGGACAATTTCTTCACAGCTAGAGTGCCAAAGCACATGGAGCGAGTCATGTTTCGTGTCACTATTTATAACACATAGTCTGTAGTTCGAAGGACTATACACGAATATCATCAGTTCCCGCGTCATATTTGTATAGCATATTCAGGAAAGAGAGGCTGCTTTTAGAGAACAAATAAACGAATTTTATCATTTGGCTCGAAAGGCGTTTTGTTTCTTTATTCAGCATAGGTATGCTGCAGTTTCAGCACATGTTTGGTTTGGCACATGTATCAACACTATTAATCTACATTTCGAACGTCATAAAGGACTTTATTAGGTTGGCTCGAGTAATAATTAGAGATCATTAAATGCAAAGATAGCCTTAGGTCGAGCGCCAATACACGAATTTCTTCAGTTAGCGCAATTCATATTACGAAATGAAATGCAGCACAGATAATTTGAATGGCGAGAATAATTACCCTTTTTATGTGGTTTGTGGCAAGTCATATTTTGAATACACATCCATAACAGATAAGTATGGTTTTGGCCCACTTGTCGTAGAAATCTAGCAAGAAACAGATCTCTAAATTGAGTAGAAACTGTCTTTTCTGTAAAATTACAGGACTGTCTTCTCGACAGATAGTTCCAACTTTCGCCGCTAGGATCTCTGGCGTCTTTGCATACTTGGAGAAGCCTGGCAACAAAAGTGGGAACTACTAAGAACTTGCCCAGGTTACAGCGTGCCATATCCATAAATTCTCCTGACTGGTCTCTTCTTCCTGCCTAACTGACCTAAGAGTTATTATACGAAGCAATGAAAGTAAATGTCGAGCCCCTATACACGTGTTTAAACACAGCGGGAATCATGTTTCGAGGTCTAATACTGCACAGATAGGCTCTGGGTCGAGTGCAAATGCATGAATTTCAGAATTATGAGCAAGTTTTGTTTAAACCCATAATCACAACAAATAAGAAGTATGTCTAATGCCAATACACAAATTTCATCACATGGAGTGAAACATGTTTCTACGCCTCATTCGTAAGAGATAGGCTGTATATCAAGGGTCAAAACACTACTTCTTTCTGTTGCAGTAAGACACGTTTGTAACCCATATTCGGCTCAGTTAAGGTGCAAGTCCTTTGTAATAGTATAAATTACATCATCTGTCGAAATTCACGTTTCCATACTATCGACTAAGCAGTTTGCATATAGATCGAATACCATTAAGCACACTTCATAATTTGTTGTGGCTAATCTTTCGAGCCCATATTCTGCACATATAAGGTGTAGATCGATAGAATATACACACCAGTTGCTTCAGTAGGTGTAATTCTAGTTTCAAGCCCTTATTCATTTCAGCTACGTAGCATGTCTATCGGACATAAACGAATTTCATCACTAGGCACAATTCATGATCGAAGCCAACACGTGGCAGAGATTGGCTGTAGGACAAGCACTCAGACACGATACACTTAGATTCTGCACTCTGTTCAACTACAACCAAACGGCCTGATATTTCGTACGTCCCGCTAAGGAAGTCAGGTGACGTCTTTATAATTCGAGTCGTTTTAGTTTCCCCGTATTTGTGAATTGTTGGCGTTTCTCTGTCTTCCCATCATTACAATCAATTACGCCGCGTATATATTAACAAAACGCGCCAATACTTTCGCTTAATTTGAAGTTAAAGCATGAAATAAGGTCATTAATTTCTCGAGGCGTGCGGCTTGTTAACTTTCTTGCATCAGAAGTATGTTGCTAGGGGTGCACGTTTCTCGCAGCCGAGGTAGCCGAGCGCGTTAAGGTATGATGGCAATACTTTTCGGAAACAAACTTTATGGGTTCGCGCCCCACGGACAGAATGTAATTTTTTTCTTTTTTATTATTTTTTATACTCACCTACACTCAATTAAGTTATGCAGTAACACTTCTATTACTTAATTAATTATTTAATTGTATTTTCCAAAACTTATACTTGCTCCATTTGCAGGTTTAGAAGTGCGAGTGGCGCAGTTATTTCTTTTATTGTTAAGTAATTTTTTTTTTCGATATTCTGATTAATAGGTTTCGTCTGCAAGTCATATTACGAGCCCATTTTCGGCACAATTAAGTTGATTGTCGATATCATATTTACAAACATCACTTGTAGCACGTCATTTCGGGACAATTTCTTCACAGCTAGTGTGCCAATGCACATGGAGCGAGTCATGTTTCGTGTCTCTATTTATAACACATAGTCTGTAGTTCGAAGGACTATACACGAATATCATCATTTCCCGCGTCATATTTGTATAGCATATTCAGGAAAGAGAGACTGCCTTTAGAGAACAAATAAACGAATTTTTTCATTTGTGTCGAAAGGCTTGTATGTTCAGTATTAGACCTTGAAACATGATTCGCGCTGGGTTTAAACACGTGTAGCGGGACGTACGGAATATCAGGTCGCTTGGTTTTTGTTGAACAAAGTGCAGAATCTAAGTGTATCGTGGCTTCAGAATTATGTTCCTAGGGGTGGTTGTTTCTCGCAGCCGAGGTAGCCTAGCGCGTTAAGGCGTGATGGCAATAATCTTCGGAAACAAAGTTTATGGTTTGGTTCCCACGGTTAGAATGTAATTTTTTTTTTTTGTTATTTTTTATACTCACCAACACTCAATTAAATTATGCAGTAACAATTCTATTACTTAAAAAATTATTTAATTGTATTTTTCAAATCTTATATTTGCTCCATTTGCAGGTTTAGAAGTGCGAGTGGCGCAGATATTTCTTTTATTGTTCCGTAATTTTTTTTTTTTTTGTTTACCGACATTCTGATTAATAGGTTTCGTCTGAAAGTCATATTACGAGCTCATTTTCGTCACAGTTAAGTTGACTGTCGAAATCATATATACGAACATCACGTGTAGAACGTTATTTCGGGACAATTTCTTCACAGCTAGGGTGCCAAAGCACATGGAGCGAGTCATGTTTCGTGTCTCTATTTATAACACATAGTCTGTAGTTCGAAGGACTGTACACGAATATCATCAGTTCCCGAAGCAAGTTTGTATAGCATATTCAGGAAAGGGAGGCTGCTTTTAGAGAACAAATAAACGAATTTTATCATTTGCGTCGAAAGGCGTTTTGGTTCTTTATTTAGCATAGGTATGCTGCAGTTTGAGCACAAAAGTACAATATTTTGATTTGGCACATGTATCAACACTATTAATCTACTTTTCGAACGTCGTATTGGACTTTATTAGGTTGGCTCAAGTAATAATTATAGATCATTAAATGCAAAGATAGACTTAGTTCGAGCGCCATTACACGAATTTCTTCATTTAGCGCAATTCATATTACGAAATGAAATGCAGCACATATAATCTGAAGGGTGAGAATAATAACCCTTTTTATGTGGTTTGAAACAAGTCACGTTTTGAATACACATCCGTAACAGATAAGTGTGTGTTTGGCCCACTTGTCGTAGATTTGTGGCAAGAAACAGATCCCTAAATTGCGTAGAAGCTGTCTTTTCGGTAAATTAAAGGACTGCCTTCTCGACAGGTAGTTCCAACCTTCGCCGCTAGTATCTCTGGCGTCTTTGCATATTTGGAGACGCCTGGCAACGAAAGTGGGAACTACTAAGAACTTGCCCAGGTTGCAGGGTTCCATATCCATAAATTCTCCTGACTGGCATTCCTTCCTGCTTAACTGAAATAAGAGTTATTATACGAAGCAATGAAAGTAAATGTCGAGCCCCTATACACGTGTTTAAACACAGCGGGAATCATGTTTCGAGGTCTAATACTGCACAGATAGGCTCTGGGTCGAGTGCAAATGCATGAATTTAAGAATTATGACCAAGTTTTGTTTAAACCCATAATCACAACAGATAAGAAGTATGTCTAATGCCAATACACAAATTTCATCACATGGAGTGAGACATGTTTCTACGCCTCATTCGTAAGAGATAGGCTGTATGTCAAGGGTCAAAACACTACTTCTTTCTGTTGCAGTAAGACACGTTTGTAACCCATATTCGGCTCAGTTAAGGTGCAAGTCCTTTGTAATAGTATGAATTTCATCATCTGTCGAAATTCACGTTTCCATACTTTCGACTAAGCAGTTTGGATATAGATGGATTACCATTAAGCACACTTCATAATTTGTTGTGGCTAATCTTTAGAGCCCATATTCTGCACATATAAGGTGTAGATCAATAGAATATACACACCAGTTGCTTCAGTAGGTGCAATTCTAGTTTCAAGCCCTTATTAAGTTCAGCTACGTAGCATGTCTATCGCACATAAACGAATCTCATCACTAGGCACAATTCATGATCGAAGTCAACAAGTGGCAGAGATTGGCTGTAGGACAAGCACTCAGACACGATACACTTAGATTCTGCACTCTGTTCAACAACAACCAAAGGCCTGATATTTCGTACGTCCCGCTAAGGATGTCAAGTGACGCCTTTATAATGCGAGTCGTTTCAGTTTCCCCGTATTTGTGAATTGTTGGCGTTTCTGTGTCTTTCCATCATTACAATCAATCACGCCGCGTATATATTAAGAAAACACGCCAATACTTTCACTTAATTTGAAGTTAAAACATGAAATAAGGTCATTAATTTCTCGAGGCGTGCGGCTTGTTTACTTTCTTGCATCAGAAGTATGTTGCTAGGGGTGGTGGTTTCTCGCAGCCGAGGTAGCCGAGCGCGTTAAGGTATGATGGCAATACTCTTCGGAAACAAACTTTATGGGTTCGAGTCCCACATACAGAATGTAATTTTTTTCTTTTTTATTATTTTTTATACTCACCAACACTCAATTAACTTATGCAGTAACAATTCTATTACTTAATTAATTATTTAATTGTATTTTCCAAAACTTATACTTGCTCCATTTGCAGGTTTAGAATTGCGAGTGGCGCAGTTATTTCTTTTATTGTTACGTAATTTTTTTTCCGATATTCTGATTAATAGGTTTCGTCTGCAAGTCATATTATGAGCCCATTTTCGGCACAATTAAGTTGATTGTCGAAATCATATATACAAACGTCACTTGTAGCACGTCATTTCGGGACAATTTCTTCACAGTTAGTGTGCCAGTGCACATGGAGCGAGTCATGTTTCGTGTCTCTATTTATAACAAATAGTCTGTAGTTCGAAGGACTATACACGAATATCATCAATTCCCGCGTCAAGTTTATATAGCATGTTCAGGAAAGAGAGACTGCTTTTAGAGAACAAATAAACGAATTTTTCATTTGTGTCGAAAGGCTTGTATGTTCAGATGAAACATGATTCGCGCTGGGTTTAAACACGTGTAGCGGGACGTACGGAATATCAGGTCGCTTGGTTTTTGTTGAACAGAGTGCAGAATCTAATTGTATCGTGGCTTCACAAGTATGTTGCTAGGGGTGGTTGTTTCTCGCAGCCGAGGTAGCCTAGCCCGTTAAGGCGTGATGGCAATACTCTTCGGAAACAAACTTTATGGGTTGGTTCCCACGGTTAGAATGTAATATTTTCTTCTTTGTTATTTTTTATACTCACCAACACTCAATTAAATTATGCAGTAACAATTCTATTACTTAAAAAATTATTTAATTGTATTTTTCAAATTTTATATTTGCTCCATTTGCAGGTTTAGAAGTGCGAGTGGCGCAGTTATTTCTTTTATTGTTCCGTAACTTTTTTTACCGACATTCTGATTAATAGGTTTCGTCTACAAGTCATATTACGAGCCCCTTTTTCGGCACAGTTAAGTTGATTGTCGAATTCATATATACGAACATCACTTGTAGAACGGCATTTCGGGACAACTTCTTCACAACTAGGGTGCCAAAGCACATGGAGCGAGTCATGTTTCGTGTCTCTATTTAAAACACATAGTCTGTAGTTCGAAGGACTATACACGAATATCATCATTTCCCGCGTCATGTTTGTATAGCATATTCAGAAAAGAGAGGCTGCTTTTAGAGAACAAATAACCGAATTTTATAATTTGGGTCGAAGGCGTTTTCGTTCTTTATTCAGCATATTTATGCTGCAGTTTGAGCACAAAATACAATATTTTGAATTGGCACATGTATCAACACTATTAATCTACATTACGAACGTCATAAAGGACTTTCTTAGGTTGGCTCATGTAATAATTATAGATCATTAAATACATAGATAAACTTAGGTCGAAGGGCAATACACGAATTTCTTCAGTTAGCGCAATTCATATTACGAAATGAAATGCAGCACAGATAATCTGAAGGGCAAGAATAATTATTCTATAATGTGGTTTGTGGCAAGTCACCTTTGGAATACACATCCGTAACAGATAAGTGTGGGTTTGGCCCACTTTTCGTAGATTTCTAACAAGAAACAGATCCCTAAATTGTGTAGAAACTGTCTTTTCTGTAAAATTACAGGACTGCATTCTCGACATATAGTTCCAACCTTCGCCGATAGGATCTCTGGCGTCTTTGCATACTTGGAGACGCCTGGCAACGAAAGTGGGAACTACTAAGAACTTGCCCAGGTTGCTGCGTGCTATATCCATTAAGTCTCCTGACTGGTCTTTTCTTCCTGCCTAACTGACCTAAGTGTTATTATACGAATCAATGAAAGTAAATGTAGAGCCCATATACACGTGTTTAAACACAGCACGAGTCATGTTTCGAGGTTTAATACGGCACAGATAGGCTGTGGATCGAGTGCAAATTCATGAATTTCTGAATTATGAACAGATAAGTATGTCGAATGCCAATACACAAATTTCATCACATGGAGTGAGACTTGTTTCCACGCCTCATTCGTTACAGATACGCTGTATGTCAAGGGTCAAAACACTACTTCCTTCTGTTGCAGTAAGGAAGTTTGTAACCCATATTCGGCTCAGTTAAGGTGCAAGTCTTTCGTAATAGTATGAATTTCATCATTTGTCGAAATTCACTTTTCCATACTATCGACTAAGCAGTTTGGATATAGATGGAATGCCATTAAACAAACTTCGTCATTTGTTGTGGTTAATGTTTCGAGCTCATATTCTGCACATATAAGGTGTAGGTCAATAGAATATACACACCAGTTGCTTCAGTAGGTGCAATTATAATTTCAAGCCCTTATTCATTTCAGCTACGCAGCATGTCTATCGCACATAAACGAATTTCATCACTAGGTACAAGTCATGATCGAAGCCAATACGTGGCAGAGATTGGCTGTAGGACAAGCACTCAGACACGATACACTTTGATTCCGCACTCTGTTCAACAAAAACCAAGCGGCCTGATATTTCGTACGGCCCGCTATGGAAGTCACGTGATGTCTTTATAATTCGAGTCGCTTTAGTTTCCCCATATTTGTGAATTGCTATCGTTTCTCTGTCTTCCCATCATTACAATCAATCACGCTGCGTATATATTAACAAAACACGCCAATACTTTCGCTTAATTTGAAGCTAAAACATGAAATAAGGTCATTAATTTCTCGAAGCGTGCGGCTTATTAACTTTCTTACAACAGAAGTATGTTGCAAGGGATTGTTGTTTCTCGCAATCCAGGTAGCCGAGCGCGATAAGGCGTGTTTGCAATACTCTTCGGAAAGAAACTTTATGGGTTCGCGTCCCACGGTTAGAGTGTAATTTTTTATTTTTTTTTATTTTTTATACCCACCAAAACTCAATTAAATTATGCAGTAACACTTCTATTACTTAAATAATTATTTAATTGAATTTTTCAAAAATTATATTGCTCCATTTGCAGCTTGAGAAGTGCGAGTGTCGCAGTTATTTCTTTTATTGTTCCGTAATTTTTTTTTGTTTACCGACATTCTGATTAATAGGTTTCGTCTGCAAGTCATATTACGAGCCCATTTTCGGCACAGTTAAGTTGATTGTCGAAATCATATATACGAACATCACTTGTAGAACGGCATTTCGGGACAATTTCTTCACAGCTAGGGTGCCTAAGCACATGGAGCGAGTCATGTTTCGTGTCTCTATCTATAACACATAGTTTGTAGTTCGAAGGACTATACACGAATATCCATGTCATCTTTGTATAGCATAATCAGGAAAGAGAGGCTGCTTTTAGAGAACAAATAAACGAATTTTATCATTTGGGTCGAAAGGCGTTTTGGTTCTTTATTCAGCGTAGGTATGCTGCAGTTTGAGCACAAAACTACATTATTTTGTTTTGTCACATGTATCAACTCTATTAAGCTATATTTCGAACGTCATAAAGGACTTTATTAGGTTGGCTCAAGTAATAATTATATATCATTAAATGCAAAGATAGACTTAGGTCGAACGCCAATACACGAATTTCTTCAGTTAGCGCAATTCATATTACGAAATGAAATGCAGCACAGATAATCTGAAGGGCGAGAATAATTACTCTTTTTATGTGGTTTGTGGCAAGTCACGTATTGAATACACATCCGTAACAGATAAGTGTGTGTTTGGCCCACTTGTCGTAGATTTGTAGCAAGAAACAGATCCCTAAATTGCGTAGAAACTGTCTTTTCTGTAAAATTACAAGGCTGCCTTCTCGACAGATAGTTCCAACTTTCGTCGCTAGGATCTCTGGCGTCTTTGCAAACTTGGAGACGCCTGGCGACGAAAGTGGGAACTACTAAGAACTTGCCCAGGTTGCAGCAAGGCATATCCGTAAAGTTTTCCTGACTGGTCTTTTCTTCCTGCCTAACTGGCCTAAGAGTTATTATAGTAAACAATGAAAGTAAATGTCGAGTCCCTATACACGTGTTCAAACACAGCGCGAGTCATGTTTCGAGCTCTAATACTGCACAGATAGGCTGTGGGTCGAGTGCAAAAGCACGAATTTGAGAATTACGAGCAAGTTTTGTTTAGACCCATAATCACAACAGATAAGAAGTATGGTGAATGCCAGTACACAAATTTCATCACATGGAGTGAGACATGTTACCACGCCTCATTCGTAAGGGATAGGCTGTATGTCAAGGGTCAAAACACTAACTCCTTCTGATGCAGTAAGTCACGTTTGTAACCCATACTCAGCTCAGTTAAGGTTTAAGTCCTTCTTAATAGTATGAATTTCATCATTTGTCGAAATTCACGTTTCCATACCATCTACTAAGCAGTTTGGATATAGATGGAATGCCGTTTAACAAACTTCATCATTTGTTGTGGCTAATGTTTCGAGCCCATATTCTGCACATATAAGGTGTAGGTCAATTGAATATACACACCAGTTGGTTCAGTAGGTGCAATTTTAGTTTCAAGACCTTATTCATTTCAGCTACGCAGCATGTCTATTGCACATAAACGAATTTCATCACTAGGCTCAAGTCATGATCGAAGCCAATACGTGGCATAGATTGGCTGTAGAACAAGCACTCAGACCCGATACACTTAGATTCTGCACTCTGTTCAACAAAAACCAAGCGGCCTGATATTTCGTACTTGCTGCTAAGACACTCACGTGTCGCCTTTATAATTCGAGACGTTTTAGTTTCCCCATATTTGTGAATTGTTGGCGTTTCTCTGTCTTCCCATCATTACAATCAATCACGCCGCGTATATATTAACAAAACACACCAACACTTTCGCTTAATTTGAAGTTAAAACATGAAATAAGGTCATTAATTTCTCGAGGCGTGCGGCTTGTTAACTTTCTTACAACAGAAGTATTTTGCTAGGGATGGTCGTTTCTCGCAGCCGAGGTAGCGGAACGCGATAAGGCGTGATGGCATTACTCTTCGGAAACAAAATTTATGGGCTCGCGTCCCACGGACAGAATGTAATTTTTTTCTTTTTTATTATTTTTTATACTCACCAACACTCAATCAAATTATACAGTAACACTTCTATTACTTAATTAATTATTTAGTAGTATTTTTCAAAACTCATACTTGCTCCTTTTGCAGGTTTAGAAGTGCGAGTGGCACAGTTATTTCTTTTATTGGTCCATAAATTTTTTTTGTTTACCGACATTCTGATTAAGAGGTCTCGTCTGCAAGTCATATTAAGACCCAATTTTCGGCACAGTTAAATTGAGGGTCGCAATCATATATACGAACATCACTTGTAGCACGTCATTTCGGGACAATTTCTTCACAGCTTGAATGACAATGCACATGGTGCGAGTCATGTTTCGTGTCTCTATTTATAACACCTAGTCTGTAGTTCGAAGGACTATACACGAATATCATCAGTTCCCGCGTCAGGTTTGTATAGCATATTCAGGATAGAGAGGCTGCTTTTAGAGAACAAATAAACGAATTTTATCATTTGGGTCGAAAGACTTTTTGATTCTTTACTCAGCGTAGTTATGCTGCAGTTTGAGCACATGTTGATTTGGCACATGTTTCAACACTATTAATCTACATTTCGAACGTCATAAAGGACTTTATTAGGTTGGGTCAAGTAATAATTAGAAATCATTAAATGCAAAGATAGACTTAGGTCGAGCGCCAGTACACGAATTTCTTCAGTTAGCGCAATTCATATTACGAAATGAAATGCAGCACAGATAATCTGAAGGGCGAGAATAATTACTCTTTTTGTGAGGTTTGTAGCAAGTCACGTTTTGAATACACAACGGTAACAGATAAGTGTGGGTTTGGCCCAACTGTCGTAGATTTAAAGCAAGAAACCGTTCCCTAAATTGAGTACAAACTGTCTTTTCTGTAAAATTACAGGACTGCCTTCTCGACAGATAGTTCCAACTTTCGCCGCTAGGATCTCTGGCGTCTTTGCGTACTTGGAGACGCCTGGCAACGAAAGTGGGAACTACTAAGAACTTGCCCAGTTTGCAGTGTGCAATATCCGTAAATTCTCCTGACTGGTTTTTTCTTCCTGCCTAACTGACCTAAGAGTTATTATACGAAGCAATGAAAGTAAATGTCGATCCCCTATACACGTGTTTAAACACAGCACGAATCATGTTTCGAGGTCTAATACTGTACAGATAGGCTATGGGTCGAGTGCAAATGCATGAATTTCAGAATTATGATCAACTTTTGTTTAAACTCATTATCACAACAGATAAGAAGTATGTCGTATTCCAATACACAAATTTCATCACATGGGGTGAGACATGATTCCGCGCCTCATTCGTAAGAGATAGGCCGGAATGTCAAGGGTCAAAAGACTACTTCATTCTGTTGCAGTAAGTCACGTTTTTAACCCATATTCAGGTCAGTTAAGGTGACAGTCCTTCGTAATAGTATGAATTTCATCATTTCTCGAAATTCTCGTTCCCATACTATCGACTAAGCAGTTTGGATTTAGATGGAATGCCATTAAACAAACTTCATCATTTGTTGTGGCTAATGTTTCGAGCCCATATTCTGCACATATAAGGTGTAGGTCAATAGAATATACACACCAGTTGCTTCAGTAGATGCAATTCTAGTTTCAAGCCCTTATTCAGTTCAGCTACGCACCATGTTTATAGCATATAAACGAATTTCATCACTAGGAACAAGTCATGATCGAAGCCAATACGTGGTAGAGATTGGCTGTAGGACAAGCACTCAGACACGATTCACTTAGATTCTGCACTCTGTTCAACAACAACCAAGCGGCCTGATTTTTCGTACGTCCCGCTAAGGCAGTCACTTGACGTCTTTATAATTCGTGTCGTTTTATTTTCCCCATATTTGTGAATTGTTGGCGTTTCTCTGTCTTCCCATCATTACAATCAATCACGCCGCGTATATATTAACAAACACACCAATACTTTCGCTTAATTTGAAGTTAAAACATGAAATAACATCATTAATTTCTCGAGGCGTGCGGCTTGTTAACTTTCTTACAATAGAAGTAGGTTGCTCGGTGTGGTTGTATCTCGCAGCCGAGGTAGCCGAGCGCGTTAAGGCGTGATGGCAATACTCTTCGGAAACAAACATTATGGGTTTGCGTCCCACGGTTAGAATGTAATTTTTTTTTTGTTATATTTTATACTAACCAACACTCAATTAAATTATGCAGTAACACTTCTATTATTTAAAAATTATTTAATTGTTTTTTTTTCAAATCTTATATTTGCTCCATTCGCAGGTTTAGGAGTGCGAGTGGCGCAGTTATTTTTTTTTTGTTCCGTAATATTTTTTTACCGACATTCTGATTAATAGGTTTCGTCTGCAAGTCATATTACGAGCCCATTTTCGGCACAGTTAAGTTGATTGTCGAAATCATATATACGAACATCACTTGTAGAACGGCATTTCAGGACAATTTCTTCACAGCTAGGGTGCCAAAGCACATGGAGCGTGTCATGTTTCGTGTCTCTATTTATAACACATAGTCTGTAGTTCGAAGGACTATACACGACTATCATCAGTTCCCGCGTCATATTTGTATAGCATATTCAGGAAAGAGAGGCTGCTTTTAGAGAACAAATAAACGAATTTTATCATTTGGCTCGAAAGGCCTTTTGTTTCTTTATTCAGCATAGGTATGCTGCAGTTTGAGCACATGTTTGTTTTGGCACATGTATCAACCCTATTAATCTACATTTCGAACGTCATAAAGGACTCTATTAGGTTGGCTCAAGTAATAATTAGAGATCATTAAAAGCAAAGATAGACTTAGGTCGAGAGCGAATACACGAATTTCTTCAGTTAGCGCAGTTCATATTACGAAATGAAATGCAGCACAGATAATCTGAAGGGCGAGAATAATTACTCTTTTTATGTGGTTTGAGGCAAGTCACGTTTTGAATACACATCCGTAACAGATATGTGTGGTTTTGGCCCACTTGTCCTAGAAATCTAGCAAGAAACAGGTCCCTAAATTGAGTAGAATCTGTCTTTTCTGTAATATTACAGGACTGTCTTATCGACAGATAGTTCCAACTTTCGCCGCTAGGATCTCTGGCGTCTTTGCATACTTGGAGACGCATGGCAACCAAAGTGGGAACTACTAAGAACTTGCCCAGGTTACACCGTGCCATATCCATAAATTCTCCTGACTGGTCTTTTCTTCCTGCCTAACTGACCTAAGAGTTATTATACGAAGCAATGAAAGTAAATGTCGAGCCCCTATACACGTGTTTAAACAGCGCGAATCATGTTTCGAGGTGTAATACTGCACAGATAGGCTGTGGGTCGAGTGCAAATGCATGAATTTCAGAATTATGAGCAACTTTTGTTTAGACCCATAATCACAACAGATAAGAAGAATGTCGAATGCCAGTACACAAATTACATCACATGGAGTGAGACATGTTTCGACGCCTCATTCGTAAGAGATAGGCTGTATATCAAGGGTCAAAACAATACATCCTTCTGTTGCAGTAAGTCAGGTTTGTAACCCTTATTCGGCTCAGTTAAGGTGCAAGTCCTTCATAATAGTATGAATTTCATCATTTGTCGAAATTCACGTTTCCATTCTATCGACTAAGCAGTTTGGATATAGATGGAATGCCATTAAACACACTCCATCATTTGTTGTGGCTAATGTTTCGAGCCCATATTCTGCACATATAAGGTGTAGGTCAATAGAATTTACACAACAGTTGCTTCAGTAGGTGCAATTTTAGTTTCAAGCCCTTATTCAGTTCAGTTACGCAGCATGTCTATCGCACATAAACGAATTTCATCACTAGGCACAAGTCATGATCGAAGCCAATACGTGGCAGAGATTGGCTTTAGGACAAGCACTCAGACACGATACACTTAGATTCTGCACTCTGTTCAACAAAATCCTAGCGGACTGATATTTCGTACGTCCCGCTAAGGCAGTCACGTGACGTCTTTATAATTTGAGTCGTTTTTGTTTCCCCATATTTGTGCATTGTTGGTGTTTCTCTGTCTCCCCATCATTACAATCAATCACGCCCCGTATATATTAACAAAACACACCAATACTTTCGCTTAATTTGAAGATAAAACATGAAATAAGGTCATTAATTTCTCGAGGCCTGCGGGTTGTTAACTTTGTTACAACAGAAGTATGTTGCTAGGGGTGGTTGTTTCTCGCAGCCGATGTAGCCGAGTGCGTTAAGGCGTGATGGCAATACTCTTCGGAAACAAACTTTATAGGTTCGCGTCCCACGGTTAGAATTTAATTTTTTCTTTTTTGTTATTGCCAATGCACATGGAGCGAGTCATGTTTCGTGTCTCTATTTATAACACATAGTCTGTAGTTCAAAGGACTATACACGAATATCATCAGTTCCCGCGTCATGTTTTTATAGCATATTCAGGAAAGAGAGGCTGCTTTTAGAGAACAAATAAACGAATTCTATCATTTGGGACGAAAGGCGTTTTGATTCTTTATTCAGCATAAGTATGCTGCAGTTTGAGCACAAAAGTACAATATTTTGATTTGGCACATGTATCAACTCTATTAAGCTACATTTCGAACGTCATAAAGGACTTTATTAGGTTGGCTAAAGTAATAATTATAGATCATTAAATGCATAGATAGACTTTGGTCGAGCGCCAATACACGAATTTCTTCAGTTATCGCAATTCATATTACGAAATGAAATGCAGCACCGATAATCTGAAGGGCGAGAATAATTACCCTTTTTATGTGGTTTGTGGCAAGTCACGTTTTGAATACACATCCGTAACAGATAAGAGTGGGTTTGGCCCACCTGTCGTAGATTTCTAGCAAGAAACAGATCCCTAAATTGCGTAGAAGCTGTCTTTTCTGTAAAATTACAGGACTGCCTTCTCGACAGATAGTTCCAACTTTCGCCGCTACCATCTCTGGCGTCTCTGCATACTTGGAGATGCCTGGCGACGAAAGTGGGAACTACTAAGAACTTGCCCAGGTTGCAGCGAGGCATATCCGTAAAGTTTTCCTGACTGGTCTTTTCTTCCTGCCTTACTGGCCTAAGAGTTATTATACTAAACAATGAAAGTAAATGTCGAGTCCCTATACACGTGTTCAAACACAGCGCGAGTCATGTTTCGAGCTCTAATACTGCACATATAGGCTGTGGGTCGAGTGCAAATGCACGAATTTCAGAATTATGAGCAAGTTTTTTTAGACCCATAATCACAACAGATAAGAAGTATGTCGTATGCCAGTACACAAATTTCATCACATGGAGTGAGACATGTTTCCACGTCTCATTCGTAAGAGATAGGCTGTATGTCAAGGGTCAAAACACTACTTCATTCATTTGCATTAAGTCACGTTTGTAACCCATATTCAGCTCAGTTAAGGTGCAAGTCCTTCGTAATAGTATGAATTTCATCATTTGTCGAAATTCACGTTTCCATACTATCGACTAAGCAGTTTGTATATAGATGGAATGCCATTAAAGAAACTTCATCATTTGTTGTGACTAATGTTTCGAGCCCATATTCCGCACATATAAGGTGTAGGTCAATAGAATATACAAACCAGGTGCTTCAGTAGGTGCAATTCCAGTTTCAAGCCCTTATTCAGTTCAGCTACGCAGTATGTCTATCGCACATAAACGAATTTCATCACTAGGCACAAGTCATGATCGAAGCCAATACGTGGCAGAGATTGGCTATAGGACAAGCACTCAGACACGTTACACTTAGATTCTGCACTCTGTTCAACAAAAACCAAGCGGCCTGATATTTCGTTTTTTCAGGTAGCCGAGCGCGTTAAGGCGTGATGGCAATAATCTTCGGAAAGAAACTTTATGGGTTCGCGTCCCACGGACAGAATGTAAATTTTTCTTTTTTATTGTTTTTTATACTCACCAACACTCAATTAAATTATGCAGTAACACTTCTATTACTTAAATAATTATTTAATTGTATTTTTCAAAACTTATATTTGCTCCATTTGCAACTTTAGATGTGCGAGTGGCGCAGTTATTTCTTTTATTGTTCCGTAATTTTTTTTTTTTTGTTTACCGACATTCTGATTAATAGGTTTCGTCTGCAAGTCATATTACGAGCCCATTTTCGGCACAGTTATTTTGATGGTCGAAATCATATATACGAACATCACTTGTAGCACGTCATTTCGAGAAAATTTCTTCACAGCTTGGATGCCAGTGCACATGGAACGAGTCATGTTTCGTGTCTCTATTTATTACACATAGTCTGTAGTTCGAAGGACTATACACGAATGTCGTCAGTTCCCGCGTCATGTTTGTATAGCATATTCAGGATAGAGTGGCTGCTTTTAGAGAACAAGTAAACGAAATTTATCATTTGGGTCGAAAGGCGTTTTGATTCTTTATTCAGCATAGGTATGCTGCAGTTTGAGCACAAAAGTACAATATTTTGATTTGGCACATGTATCAACACTATTAAGCAACAATTCGAACGTCATAAAGTACTTTATTAGGTTGGCTCAAGTAATAATTAGAGATCATTAAATGCAAAGATAGACTTAGGTCGATCGCCAATACACGAATTTCTTCAGTTAGCGCAATTCATATTACGAAATGAAATGCAGCACCGATAATCTGAAGGGCGAGAATAATTACTCTTTTTATGTGGTTTGTGGCAAGTCACATTTTGAATACACATCCGTAACAGATAAGTGTGGGTTTGGCCCACTTGTCGTAGACTTCTAGCAAGAAACAGGTCCCTAAATTGAGTAGAAACTGTCTTTTCTGTAAAATTTCAGGACTGCCTTCTCGACAGATAGTTCCAACTTTCGCCGCTAGGATCTCTGGCGTCTTTGCATACTTGGAGACGCCTGGCATCGAAAGTGGGAACTATTAAGAACTTGCCCAGTTTGTAGTGTGCCGTATCCATAAATTCTCCTGACTGGTCTTTTCTTCCTGCCTAACTGACCTAAGTGTTATTATACGAAGCAAAGAAAGTAAATGTCCAGCCCCTATACACGTGTTTAAACACAGCGCGAATCATGTTTCGAGGTCTAATACTGCACAGATAGGCTATGGGTCGAGTGCAAATGCATGAATTTCAGAATTATGAGCAAGTTTTGTTTAGACCCATAATCACAACAGATAAGAAGTATGTCGAATGCCAATACACAAATTTCATCACATGAAGTGAGACATGTTTCCACGCCCCATTCGTAAGAGATAGGCTGTATGTCAAGGGTCAAAACACTACTTCCTTCTGTTGCAGTAAGTCACTTTTGTAATCCATATTCGGCTCAGTTAAGGTGCAAGTCCTTCGTAATAGTATGAATTTCATCATTTGTCGAAATTCACGTTTCCATACTATCGACTAAGCAGTTTGGATATAGATGGAATGCCATTAAACAAACTTCATCATTTGTTGTGGCTAATGTTTCGAGCCCATATTCTGCACATATAAGGTGTAGGTCAATACAATATACACACCAGTTGCTTCAGTAGGTGCAATTCTAGTTTCAAGCCCTTATTAAGTTTATCTACGCAGCACATAAACGAATTTCATCACTAGGCTCAAGTCATGATCGAAGCCAATACGTGGCAGAGATTGGCTGTAGGACAAGCACTCAGACACGATACACTTAGATTCTGCACTCTGTTCAACAAAAACCAAGCGGCCTGATATTTCGTACGTCCCGCTAAGGCAGTCACGTGACGCCTTTATAATTCGAGTCGTTTTTGTTTCACCATATTTGTGAATTTTTGGCGTTTCTCTGTCTTCCCATCATTACAATCAATCACGCCGCGTATATATTAACAAAACACAACAATACTTTCGCTTAGTTTGAAATTAAAACATGAAATAAGGTCATTAATTTCACGAGGCGTGCGGCTTGTTAACTTTCTTACAACAGAAGTGTGTTGCTACGGGTGGTTGTTTCTCGTAGCCGTGGTAGCCGAGTGCGTTAAGGCGTGATGGCAATACTCTTCCGAAACAAACTTTATGGGTTCGCGTCCCACGGACAGAATGTAATTTTTTTCTTTTTTATTATATTTTGTACTCACCAACACTCAATTAAATTATGCAGTAACACTTCTATTACTTAAATAATTATTTAATTGTATTTTTCAAAACTTGTATTTGCTCCATTTGCAGGTTTATAAGTGCGAGTGGCGCAGTTATTTCTTTTATTGTTCCGTATTTTTTTTGTTTACCGACATTCTTATTAATAGGTTTCGTCTGCAAGTCATATTACGAGCCCATTTTCGGCACAGTTAAGTTGATGGTCGAAATCATATATACGAACATCACTTGTAGCACGTCATTTCGGGACAATTTCTTTACAGCTTGGATGCCAATGCACATGGAGCGAGTCATGTTTCGTGTCTCTATTTATAACCCATAGTCTGTAGTTCGAAGGACTATACACGAATATCATCAGTTCCTGTGTCAGGTTTGTATAGCATATTCAGGATAGAGAGGCTGATTTTAGAGAACAAATAAACGAATTTTATCATTTGGGTCGAAAGGCGTTTTGATTCTTTATTCAGCATAGGAATGCTGCAGTTTGAGCACAAAAGTACAATATTTTGATTTGGCTCATGTATCAAACAGGATGTAGGTCGAGTGCAAATTCACTAATTTCATAATTTTGTGCAAGTTACCTATAATCAGAACCGTTAAGATGTATTTCGAATGTAAATACACAAATTTCTTCAAATGAGACAATTTTCCAGCCATTATTCGTCACAGTTCGGCTGCGTGTCAAGTGTCAAAATGCTTCTTGCTTCAGTTGAGTAAGTCATGTTTGTAGCCCATATTCAGCACAGTTAAGCTGCTAGTCGTTTGTAATTATATGTATTTCATTACTTTTCGAAAGTAATGCATTCAGACTAACGTCTATACAATTTTGTTTTAGATAGAATCCCATTAAATGTATTTCATCACTTGTAACGCCAAATGTTTTGGACCCCATATTCAGCACATATAAGATGTAGGTCAAAAGAATAAACACCAGTTGCTTCAGTAGTTGCAATTCTAGTTTTAGTTCCTTATTCAGTACAGCTACGCAGCATTTCGATCGCATATAAAGTAATTTCATCACTTGGCCCGAGTATTGATCCAAGCCAATACATGGCAGAGATATGCTGTAGGACTAGCATTCAGACACGGAACACTTGATTTCGACCAAGACATATTTGGAACCCATTGTGAGCACAGGTACGGTCAATGACCAGCGCGAAAAAAGTTTTTAATTCAAATGGCGAAATTCATACTTCTAGGCCTAATTATGCACAGATAAGACGTAAGCCGAGCGCCGATATGCGAAATAATTTAGTTGAAGTAATGTATTTATTTTAACCCATATTCATTACAGATAGCCTTCAAGTCGAGAGGCAATACACTTATTGGCGGGTTCATGTATGAAATTCATATTCTGCACAGAGCGCATTAACTCTTATTCCTTGTCATGTTTGTAGCAAATAGAGCAGCCGCATTTAGAATTACAGTACTTGAATTCTATCACATGCAGCGAGTCACATTTTCAGCTCTCATTTATCACTTATCAAGCGGCACATTTCTTGTGTTGGAGAAAGTCATATTTGGAGCCCATTTTCCGCACAGTTAAGTTGAATGTCGAAATCATATATACGAACGTCACTTGTGGCACGTCATATTTCGAGACGTTATGGATCTATACTAAGACTATACATGAATATCTTCTTATTCCTTGTAATGTTTGTAGCAAATAGATCAGCCGCATTTAGAATTACAGTACTTAAATTTCATCACATGCAGCGAGTCAAGTTTTCAGCTCTCATTTATCACATATCGAGAGCCACATTTCTTGAGTTGGAGGAAGTCATATTTGGAGCCCATTTTCGCACAGTTAAGTTGAATGTCGAAATCATATATACAAACGTGAATAATGGCACGTCATATTACGAGACGATTTCCTCACAGCTTAGGTGCCAATGCACTTGGAGCGAGTCATGTTTCGTGTCTACATTTTGAACAGATAGTCTGTAGCTCGGAGGACTATACACAAATATCTTCAGTTGCCGCGTCATGTACACCATATTCAGGACGGCGATACTGCTTTTCGAGAAAAAATAAACGAATTTCACCATTTGGTGCAAATGGTATTTTGAGTCTTTATTCTGCACAGATATGCTGGAGTTTGAGCACGAAAGTACCAATCATTTGATTTGGCACAAGTATCAACACTATTAAGCTACATGTCGAACGTCATAAAGGGTTTTGTTCAGTAGGCTCAGGTGTTCATTTTCTGCAAAGATAGACTTAAGTCGAGCGCCAATAAAAGAATTTCTTCAGTTGGCGCAATTCATATTACGAAATGAAATGCAGCACAGATAATCTGAAGGGCGAGCATCATTACTCTTTTTATGTGGTTTGTCGCAACTCATGCTTTGAATAAACATAAGCTAATTGTGGCCGTCGCCCCCTTGTCGTAGATTTGTAGCAAGAAACAAATCCCTAAATGGTGTGGAAAGGGTAATTTCTGCAAAATTACAGGACAGCCTTCTCGACAAATAGTTCCAACTTTCGCCGCTAGGAGTTCTGGCGTCTTGGCGTACTTGGAGGCGCCTTGCATAGAAAGTGGGAACTACTAAGAACTTGCCCAGGTTGCAGCGTGTCATGTCCATAATGTTCTCCTAACTGGGCTTTTCTTTATGCCTAACTGGGCTGAGTTATATACTGATGTTATATTATATACTAATGTTATATTATATAGCCAATGCATATAGTTATATACTAATTATCATACAGATTTCATTATATTTTGGTGGAGCAGTGTCATCGAGGTTATCGGTTCTTTCATTTGTTTTGATATAATCTTTCTGGTGTCGTTGGTACACTTAGAAAGTTTCGGAAGTATTTTTTCTATCTTGCTAGTACTTCATCAGTTTGGGAGATCGTGTTGCCGTTAGTTTCCTTACAGGTTGTGAATAAAATTAGTTACTGGGGTTTAAAGGTTTTTATTTCTTGAAAAATTTTTCTTGCATCATTCCTTTTTTTTTTGTTATATTCTATTTGTAATATTTTATTATTCATCCATGCCTTTTTCTTCTGTCTGATCAAGACATTTGCTTCTATTCTCATCTTCTTTCTTCTTGCTTCTTGACTTGCTCTCGTTTTTTGTTGGAACCATTTGGATCTTGCATCGTTTTTCTTTTTTATGTCCTGCCTACATTCTTCATCCCACCGTTCATTCCTTGGGGTCTTGCTCTGTGTTTGTATAACTTTATTTGCTGCGTCCGTTATTGCTTCTTTTATTCTTTCCCATTCTTCTTCGATGTTATTCGTGTCTTGTATATTTTTCAATTTATTGTGCAGTGATGTTCTATATTGTCTGAGTTTGCTGGGATTTTGTGTATTTGTTTTGTTCCATTTTATTGATGGGATCGGTTTCCTTTTATGTATGTTTGGTAGCTTTTTTTTTAGAGTGGTTTTCAGTAGAAATTGATCAGGGTCGATGTTGGGGCCTCGCAGGGATCTTACATCTACTATTGCTTCTTTCTTATTTTGATTTACTAGGACGTGGTCAATCTGATTTATAATGTTGTAATCTAGAGATCTCCAATTTCCTTTATGTATCTGCTTGTGCTGAAATTGTGTACTCATGACTATCATGTTGTTAGCTGCTGCAAAGTCACATAGGAGTTCTCCATTCCTGGTGGTTTCTTCGTGAAGTGTGTGTTCACCTGTTATTTTCTGGTATGCTGGTTTCTTTCCAAGTTTTGCATTTACATCACCCAATATGATTATTAGGTCACTCTTTGGAACCTCATCGACCATAGACTGTAAATCGTCATAGAACTCTTCCTTTATTTCCTCTGTTTTATCTGCCGTGGGTGCGTATGCATTTATTAGTGTTATGTTGTTGTATTTCCTTTTTATTCTTAATTTACATAGGCGTTAGCTATGTAGCTCGTAACTGATTATATATTTTCGCATTTTCTTCATAAGTAAGAAACCTGTGCCTGCTTGGCCTAATTTCTCTTTAGTCCCACTATAGTAGAATAAATAGTCTTTTTTATTTATCTGTCCTTTTCCTGGCCATCTTACTTCTTGTATCGCCAGTACTTTAATTTGTGTTTTTGGTATTTCTTCCGCCAGTTCTTGCACTTTCCCAGGTTTTAACAGGGTCATAACATTCCATGTTCCAATGTATATATTGTCAGTCTTGTCCCGTGATACATGCCGTGGTCTGCATCCTTTAATCAGTCCTAAATTTTCTTTCTGTTGAGATTTTTTAGCGGTATATCTTTTCCGAGGCTAGGTTGCTGGCCTTGCGCTCAACCCCCGCTACCTAGGATTTTCTGTCGGGGGGATTTCTTTTAGCTGGTATGTCCCGATTATCGCGTCGGGAAACCGCGTTCCGCCCTTGCATGACTTAAGCGTCCGAGGACGTTGCCCAGGGGCCATGGCGTGGACATGCATGCATAGGACTTGGCAGGAATAAATGGCATTCCTCGGGTTTTACTAGTGCACACCCACCGACCTACTAAGCATTCTCCCAAAATTTAGCTAGTACGTCGGGGCACATTCTGTACCGTTGAAGTATTTCCGGATTTATGGCTACCCTTGCAACGTTGAAAAGGAATGGAATTTGGTTTCAGCCAGTTTTTAAAGAAAGATGCCAGTACTCACTTCTTGACGGCAGATGATGTTTAAAATTATAAATTTTTTTCGTATTAAGAACAAAACGAAAAAGCTGTTATATTGTGATAGTGATAATTTTGTTGGTTTAGAAACAACAATTAGATCCATTACACCGATTTCTGAATGTATAATATCCATTCCATGCGTGGCGCTAGTACTAGACTATTGCCATCAGCAAACACGAAGTTGTGATTATGGATATACTCTTTCGAACTTCTACGACTTTCTCGGATTGCTCTCATTGAATGTCATAAAACATATTAAAAGGACGTGAAATATAAGGTATTCTTATTGTAAACAGTCATTATTTAAAAGTGTATCCATGTATTTTTAAAATAGATTTAACTGGGTACCTAATGCGTGATTATTTCCATTATGCACATAATTTTATCAAGTGATGAAGTATCGATTTTTGTTACTTACTCCTTGTCATTATATGGCAATCGTGACTTGTAAATCATAAGAAAAAATTCATGGTTTGAAGTGGAGACCCGTCCGCATTTTTTTTAATACTGCGGTGACTCACGGTTCGAACCGGAAACCACGCCAGGAAATGGTAGCAGGCAGGGCCGGCCCGAGACACGTGGTCACCCCGTGCGGACCGTTCTTATGGCGCCCCGTTGAAGCTAATAATTTGGCCCTCCGTCGAACCGATAAAGATTAAATTTTTCGGTCTAGAACAGGCTAGTGGACATATTTTAGGGCAGGTGCCCTAATTACGGATAATTCAGGGGGAAAAGCTTTCGCGTGTGAAAACCTGAGTTTACAAGCACCGTATTTCCGATTATTGCAAAGACGTCTAATTGTCCTAATACTTCGGTGCCCCGGGCAGCTGCCCGGCTGGCCTGTTCCATTGGCCGGCCCTAATTGCGAGTGAAGTATTGTGGTCTGTATTAAAACTGGGATTATTATTATTATTATTATTATTATTATTATTATTATTATTATTATTATTATTATTATTATTATTATTATCTGTTTTAAACATTGTACACAATACAAGCACGAAGCCAAGTTAACGAAAAGCACGAAAATTAAATGCGGTCTTACTGATTATTTTGTGATCTTAATGTCTAGTGTTAACAGCACAGAGTCATAACTGGATAATTCATTTGCATTACACACGTATTTGCAATGTGGTCGTGACGTAACAGTACGAGTAGATAACTTGCCGTCACTCATTTCTGCAGAATGCGTGTCATCTTGTATTCGACATAACATAAGCGTCATATGTCGGAGGGTAGAGAGTATCATATCGTACACGCAGTAGCAGTATTTTGCTGTTGGGAGCGATGACGTTTGTATAAAGTGACCACTGCGTATATCTCTCCTCTCGTGTATTAAAAGAGTCATCTGTAGAGTTGTGTGGTGTTATAAATTTTGGACATGATGTGGAAGTTGGTACAGTTTAATTATTGATGTTGTTGGGTACGATTGCAATATTTTAGAACGAAAGCGATTTCAATGGAGGGATTTATTTTTTCCGCAAATCTGCTCACGTGGATGAAATTTCCCACATGGCGGAAAATTAGTGCTGAAGTTTCAATGTAAGAAGTCGCTAGTGACTGAGTGAAATTATCGTTACAACAGCTAACCCTAAGCTGTTATCAAGCTCAATGAATATACATTGCTGGCAAATAAAATGTTATTTTATTCATTGACGTGTTTATAGATAAACGGCTACGTTTTATATATATACTACCATCATACCTAACCTCTTCATCAATTTACGTCTGTGAAATTGCATAGGTGTTAGGGATTACATTGCATGTGTTGTTAGTTTGTTTAATGTGCCTAACTATCCTTATATGTATGAAAAGAAAATTGTTAAAGCGATGTATTACAATATTATACATGTAGTTACTTGAAGGTTATGAATTTTATTTCTTAGGAGCTCTGGAGAACTGTTGGCATATAGCACATCACAGACAAAGTAAGAATGGCAGCTAATGACCGTGCCAATCCTAATCATGTACAAATAGGTATTAATGATACACCTCTCACATCTGCAATTGAAAAGGGGGATTTTAAAACAGCTGAAAAACTGATTGAGGAGAATGAGGAACCATCATATTTAAATGAAGGTATTGTTGTTGTTGTTGTTGTTGTTGTTGTTGTTGTTGTTGTTGTTGTTGTTGTTGTTGTTGTTGTTGTTGTTGTTGTTGTTGTTGTTGTTGTTGTTGTTGTTGTTGTTGTTGTTGTTGTTGTTGTTGT
>Ga0268261_10000449_pt1 | contig 25629 bp, 21 predicted proteins | sample TergutNc150P1_FD_190353 | JGI IMG/M metagenome (GOLD analysis project Ga0268261, IMG submission 190353) | Nasutitermes corniger P1 segment gut microbial community from laboratory colony in Florida, USA - Nc150 P1 (SPAdes) (version 2) | ecosystem: Host-associated > Arthropoda: Insects >... | reverse complement strand
TATCGGCTTCCTTCAAACTCCACTTCACAATGGACGCTCTTGCCTTTCGCTAGTAGTTGGCTACGACAAGCCCCTACAGTGGACTTGCACCACCTAGATTTGTACCATGCACGGCACACACAAAAAAAGTGTATCACATTTAATGTGATACACTTTTTTAAATACTGTACCCACAGTTTTAACTTTGTTTATTATGTCAAGTATTTATTTAAAAAAATTGTAGGATACCATGAAATCCTACTTTGTCTACAGATTAAATTTTAATTCATCCTATACTTTTATTTTTTAGAGTTTCATTGTCTAAAAAGAAGAAAACTTTTGAGTCGTAATGAAACATATTTACATAATGAACTTTATCCATATCAACTTGAACTCCTATAATAAAATTACCATATTCATCCATATCAATACTACTAATATGATTAAATAAAACATCTTCAAAATTTTCAAATGTGATATTATATCTAATTAACTCAAAAGTGTGAGCATTCAAACTAAAAAGTGATGAATTTTCAAAATTGAAAAAGTACAAACGATGTTGATTATCAACCCCTATTAAGTTAGTCTGCCCTAAAAGCTGAAGTTCGTTAGGTATAGAAATTTCTTCTAAAGTGCCATTTCTCATAACAAAAATCCCAACTCTTTCATGAAGTGTTTCGAAGATGAATAACTCATCATATTTCATAAACCGTATAACTGAATCTTCGTCGCTTACTTCTTGCATATATAAAAAACTGGAGAAATTTATTCTGATACTCTCAATAAACTCACCATCTAAGCTGTAACTATCAATATAAAAGTTTCTCTCAGTATTTTCATTTATCCTGTAGACAAAGATGTTGTCATTCGTTACATAAATATTTGATAAAATATCTCCACTATGAGTATCAAAATCAAAAAAACTAGAGATAATAAGTGTTTCATCCAAAGTTGACAAGTCAAACTTGATAACATTATACAAAAATCCTTGTGGAGTTAGCTGAGGCTCGAATATTATTAAGTAATCACCATGAGTAAAAAAATTTGCAAATATACCATCCACATATCTTATAGTCTCAGGTTCGGTCCACTCAGCCCCTGTTTCAAGTTTTCGTATAGAAACCATTCCTGTTTCCTCTCTAACAGGCAAAAAGAATGATGTTTTACTATCATTGAAAGCAATAGAGTCCCAAGCTATAGTAGCGTTTCTAAGGACATTGGCATAAGCAGAATTGTGTGATGTTATCAAAGTATCATTACCCATAGTTGATACAAAAAATGGTCGTTGATTTTCATCAAAAAAAAGAACCCTTGCAACACTAATTGTATTTGCAACGTGTTCACGAGAGTGGTCAAGGTGAATATTATAAGTTTCATTGATAAGAAAGTAATTGGGTATATTTGTCTGAGTGCCACACGCCACCATAAACAGTGATAACAAAGTAGCTAGAATAAATTTCATATCTAACCTCCATATAAAATATAGTGCTAGATTTTGTTACCTATTACTATATAAACTATTTAGATTTAATTTACTTATATACACATCTAATTTTTATATTTATGTGGGGTATACACCCAATTATGTATTTAAAAATTCAATAGAATTGGGTATTAATTTATTTCTTAATTTCCAACCACCTATTTTAGAAAGTATATGATAAAAAGATTCAGAGTTTCCACTTCTTAAAATAGGGAACATATGTTTAACAAGTATAATCCTTGATATTTGATTTTCATTTGCATTAAGCAGGAGTTTACAAACTATCAAATCTAAATGAAAATTAAAAATATCATCAGAGTAGCCATCTAAAATCAAATTTTTCAAAAAAATTAAACTCTCCTTTAAAAAATCGTCTTCAATAACTACGGCTTTCTCTAAATTATTAATACTTCCTTTTTTTAAAAGTTTATACCAAGATAAAAACATATCAAATAAGTCTTCTAGGCCATCGACATGAATTTCATTATTCAAAATAAATATCTCCTTATCTTATTACAGAAAAAGGCATTGAGAAAGGTGTTGTATTAAACAAAGAAACTGTATTTCCAGTTAAATATTTTATTAATATCCTCCATAATGCATATATAAGCAAATATGTTGCAATCTAATCCCCACATTAAAACTCACGATTTAAAAAAGGTATTGGAGATTTAAAACCTCTGAATAATCTTAGACACCAAAATAACACCTTTTTTTCAATTATACATTATTTAAGAATAAATGTAAATAATTTTTTTCTAAAAAATATTGCAAAAAATCATTTCAAACCCAGATAAACGCATGGTTTATACAACAAATACACTTCTATTAGATGAAAAAAATACATAACTATTAGTTCAATTGTAAAAAATATTATTTTTTTCAAAAAATAATTTGACATAAGTATGTATAATACGATATAATATGAACATATTTATAAAGTATATTTATATAGAAGTTAGAAGTACATAAGTATACTGGGTATAAATGTAAATAATAAAAAAATAAGTTTATGGAGGATTTTAAGTAATGATACTAATAAATTTAATGACAATGGTTAGGGTTGGTACTATCTCAAAGCCCACCGAGCCAGTACCTTGGGAGTAGTCTATGGAAAAATTAAAAGTAAGAGAGGAAATGGATGTAAATTACCAGTGGGATTTATCTGATATGTATTCGTCGGATAAAGACTGGGAAAACTCCTGCAACGAAATTTTAATTAAATTAGATGATTTTTCTAAATATAAAGTAAATCTTTCTACAAGTGGTGAGTATTTTTTTAGAGTAATAAAAGAATTATCTAACCTAATAGAAAAAGTAGAACATCTTTACGTATATGCAAATTTAAAACATTATCAAGATACGAAAAATGTTTTTTATCAAGGATTACAAAATAGGTCGGTAGAATTAATAACAAAAGTTAATACTGCTAAAAGTTTGCTTGACCCTGAAATTTTAGAAATAGGAAAAGAAAAGATAGATGGCTTTTTAAAAAATACAGAAGAATTACAAATATATAAGCATTACTTAAATGACGTTTTTCACAAAGCTAAATACACTTTATCAAAAGAACAAGAAGAATTACTTGCTATGTCTTTATTTTTTGCAAATGATTCAAGTAAATTTTTCAGTATTATAAATAATAATGAAGTAACATTTGAAACATCTTTAAATAAAAATGGTAATAAAATTGAAGTTACACATGGTTCTTTTTCAAAATATATTTCTTCTAATGATAGAATACTACGTGAAAATATTTATAATTCGTATTACAATTATTTTATTTCACGAAAAGATATACTAACAGGTTTGTATGAAAACTATATAAAAAAAGAGAATTTTTATTCTAAAGCTAGAAAATATAATTCTTCGCTTGAAGCTTCTCTTTTGCAAAATAATATACCAGTAGAAGTTTATTCAAACCTTATAAAATCTACAAGTAATAAATTAGATTTATTACACAGATATTTAAGTATACGTAAAAATGTACTAGGGTTAGATAAACTAAAACCTTATGATTTACCTGTTTCTCTAGTAGAAAACATAGATTATAAAGTACCGTATGAAGAAGCAAAAGAGATAATCTTAAAATCTCTTGCCCCAATGGGTGAAGAGTATGTAGGAATAGTTAAAAAAATATTATCTTCTAAATGGATAGATGTATATGAAAATAAAAATAAGCATTCAGGTGCTTTTAGTTGGGGTTCTTATAAAACACCACCATATATACTAATGAACTATATGGATGATATACGTTCTTTATTTACTTTAACTCATGAGTTGGGTCATTCCGTACACAGTTATTATTCTAGAAATAATCAACCTTTTATGTACGGAAACTATACTATGTTTTTAGCAGAAGTAGCTTCAACGTTACACGAGAACCTGCTTATAGATTATCTTATCAAAACTACAGAAGATAAAAAACTTAAAAAATATATAATCAATTACTATATAACTAATTTTAATGGAACATTTTTCAGGCAAACAATGTTTGCAGAATTTGAAAAAGAGGCACATAAGCTAGTAGAAACTGGAACGCTAATTAATAGCGAAGCGTTTAGTTCAATATACAAAGGATTAATAGAAAAATACTTTGGTCTAGATTTTGAAATAGACGACAAAGTAATTTATGAGTGGACTAGAATACCACATTTTTATAGAGGTTTTTATGTATACCAATATGCAACTGGCTTTGATTCTTCTGTAGCAATAGGTAAAGCTATTTTGGAAAACAAACCAAATGCATTAGAAGGATATATAGAAATGCTAAAAAGTGGTTCTAGTGATTATTCTATACCGCTTTTAAAGAAAGCTGGTGTAGATATGACCACAAGTAAACCTATAGAAGACGCTCTTGATGTTTTTGAAGAACTTTTAAATAAGTTTGAAAACGATTAAGATAAGTCAATTAATCATTTTACTAAAAAAGCCACCTGTACAGGTGACTTTTTACTCTAATACTGTTCTAATATTGTATAGTGAGGAAGGAGTATGATTAAAATTTACATAAATTCTCTTTTTACATAACCAAAATGAAACATCTATAAATTAGATATTGTAAAATCTTCTCGAAAGTTGTATAATAGCTGTTATTATACTGTTTGACACTAATTTTAAATTAATTGAAAGGCTATCACATTGAATATTGTAGACAAAAAATTTATTTTATCAGATTTTCAAAAAGAAACAATAGAAAAAATTAATAATCTTTTACAAGCTTTTAGGGAAAGAGAAAATTCATTTGATGAAATAGGCTCTTGTCCAAAACTAAACATAGAAGATTTAAAAAAATTCGAATATACAAAATTCACTTTATCTAAAGAATATGGTGGATACGGTATTTCTCTTTACGATTTAGTATTATTTCAAGAGGCTATAGCATTTTTAAGTGGCCCTACTGCTCTTTCCATTGGTTGGCATATGGGAATTGTTATGGATATAGTTTCTAAAAAATCATGGGAAGATAAAAATCTTTTAAATTTATTTTTAAACGAAATAAAAAATGGAAAAATAACAAATAGAGCAGCATCGGAATTTGCAACAGGAAGCCCAACAAGAGGTGGATTGCCCCAAACTACAGCTGTTTTGAAAAATAATTATTATATAATAAATGGCGAAAAAGCGTATACAACTTTAGCACCTATTTTGGATTATTTTTTGGTTACAGCAACATTTGAAAATGAACAATGTGAATTTCTTGTCCCGAAAGGTACAGATGGAATAAGTATAGACGAAACTTCTTGGGATAGTGTTTCGATGAGAGGAACTGCAAGTCATATTTTAAAATTAGAAAATGTAAAAGTTCCAAAAAATTATTTAACAACTCGCTCTAAACAACCATTCAAACAGGGAAATGGCTGGCTACTTCATATACCTGCTTGTTATCTTGGTATTGCAAATGCTGCTTTTAGATACGCTGTAGAATTTGCAAAAAACCATAAGCCAAATAGTCTAAATCATAGTATAGCTTATTTACCTCATATAGGGTTTGCTATTGGTGAAATAGAACTAGATTTTTTAGTGGCTAGACATTTTATATACAGTGTTTGTGAAAAGTTTGATAATGGTATAGATGTTTCACTAGAGCTATCGGCTGTAAAACATTTTGTTACAAATACTGCTATTAAAATTGTAGATAAATCTATGAAAATAGTAGGTGCTAAGAGCTTATCTGAAAAAAGCCCTATGTGGAGATATTACATAAATGTTCGTGCAGGTTTACATAATCCTCCAATGGACGATGCTGTAATTAATTCTATAGCCAAAAAAGTTATAGAAAATTAAAATATTTGAAATATGAAGATAGGAGTATTATGTACGATAAAGCGTTGATAGATTTTTTAATAGAATTTCATTCTAAAAGAGATTATTTTGAATGCCATGAAATTTTAGAAAAAAGATGGATGAAAGATAAAGAAAGACAACTTTATTTTACAGCATTAATACAAATTGCTGTTGGGATGTATCATTACAGAAGAGGTAATTTTGACGGTAGTTCAAAGCTTTTTAACAAAGCATTGTCCAAAATAAAAACAGAGCCAGAAAAATACGAAGAAATAGGTTTTTTTACAAACCAACTTATAGATTTGGTAGAGCTAAAAATAGAAGAAACGAAAGAAAAAAAACCATACAAAAGTATAAACTTACCAATGAAAGAAAATCTTATAGATGAATGTAAAAAACATTGTGATAAGGAAGGTATAAACTTCTTCAATAACAGCAATATGGAAGATGACTTTATTTTAAATAGGCATTTACCAAAATACAGATAAAATAGCCCCTTTAATATTATTAAAGGGCTTTAGAAATACGGAGACACTATGGAATTTGAAAATATTCCTTTTTTTAGACCAGACAAATATGAAGAATACGTATCGTTTTCTTTAGAAAATACACATTTAGAACCTAATCAAATAGTCTTATATGTAAATATTGGAATAAACAACCCTTTTTATGAGAATATACAAACAATAGAAAATCCTTACTACATAAGAACTCTTGTTAATACATATAACAAAATTCATAATAGTTTTATACCAAGTGATTTAGTAAGTATTGCTCCGAATCATTATTTAAGAGCAGAAGCTGCAGAAGCTTTTTTAGAAATGCAAAGATATATGGAAGAAATAGATTTACCTATAGTGGTTCGCTCTGCTTTTAGAAGTTTTCCTTTACAATTTCAAATATATAATAATAATGTAGCTTCTATGGGTCAAAAATGGGCAGATACTTGGAGTGCAAGACCTGGGCATTCCGAGCATCAATTAGGGCTTTCTGTAGATATATTGCAACCAAATACAGAAAATATAAATCTTTCATCAGCAAATTTTGAAAATACAAATCAATATGAATGGTTAATAAATAATGCACATAGATACGGCTTTATTCTAAGCTATCCATATGGATATACCCATGTAACATCGTATGCTTTTGAACCATGGCATTTTAGATATATAGGAATAGATACTGCTACATATATGTTTGATAATTCTATACCAACATTAGACCATTATTTTGCAACCAGAGTTTATCCATTAGAATATGTAGAAAATATTGAGCAAATAGATACAAATTTTAATAACATTATTTCTACTAATGCTAATGAATATACAGAAATTCAAATTGAAAATGAATTTTCTGTAATGAATGTTGTATGGATTGTTATTTTTAGCTTTTTATTATTATTTTTTAGCCTATTTGTTACTGCAGTATTTTTTAGAATAAAAAGAAAATTGTATAGAAAGAAAAGAAGACTTGCTATGCAATATGATTTTGAATCTATATCCAGGAAAATTAAAGATAAAGGAGAGGTAGGGGCTAGGAGAAATGTAGTAAGAGGTAGTGGCATTAATAAGAGAAATGTTAATAGAGGAAGTTCTTCAAATAGAGGTAGAAGAATTGGTAGTTCGAAATAAAAAAATAAAACCAGCTTGTAAATTTTCAAGCTGGTTGTTTTCAGTTTGAATTTCTCTTCTAAGAGAAAACCAGAAGAGGAATTTTAGGTTAATTAACTATTTTCTTTCAAATTACTTACATTAACAATCCATATACCATTTATGTAGGATAGAGCATCCATAACTTTTTCACTTATTTCGTTATCGGACAATGAAATATTAAAAGGATTAGAAGTTCTATTAGAACTATTATTTGCAGCAAGAGTCCAGTTAATACGTCCATTTCTAGTATTTACTATTTCATTAATGTTGTTATTATTTATATATCCATCCCCACGTACACCACCAATTGCTAAAGAATTACTAATATTTAATTGATTAGCAACAGCTCTAGCATATGCTATTATTGTATTTGTATCTTCAGAATCGCTTGTATTTAAATATAGTAAATCTTCTCCAGATATTAAACGAGAAAATATAGAAACTGTATCATAGAATGTATTTTCTAAAAATAGTTTATCTCCTGAAATAGTGTATTCGAAATACTCTACGGTATTAGGAGTTTGTAATCTAAGTTGTCCAAGTTTATTTACACCATAATATTTTAATGTATTTAACATTTCATCTTCACGGTTAATAATTAGTAACATATTGTCTGAGCTAAATAGTATAATTTCATCATCGTTTGACCAAAGTCCTAATAAATTTTTGTCCATTGCTAAATTTTGTGTATCTAAATTTGCATTTAAGCTTATTATATCTTGTTTTGTAGTTTCTTTAGGATTAATTATTTCTATATCATTATTTGTATCCCAATGTGATATTTCTGCAAATTCTGTACTTTGTATATTGTGATACAAGTCATTCTCTATAGTATCATCGTGAAAGTTATCAAAATCAGATGTATCTGGAAATACTACAGAAAAATCCATACTTGAAAAATTATTATCATTTGCCTGAACATTATTCTCATTTTCAAAGAATGTATAAAAAGTAACTACTCCCACAAGTACCAAAACACCTATAATTATATTGTAAATAAAAAATTTCATATATTGTTTATCTCCATTTTTAGGATAATAGTGCGTCGTACATATTGAACATAGGTAATAGAACAGCTACCAAAATTGGCAAAAGAATTAGTGCCATTGTTATAATAAGCGTTGGTTCTATCATTGTCATAAGACCATCTATCGCAGTTTCTGCCTCCATTTCAAAAAAATCGGCAGCTTGCCCTAGTAACTGATCCATTGTTCCAGATTCTTCTCCAAGTCTTGCCATATATACAACAAGTGGTGGTAAAAGACCCATATTTGCAAGTTGACTGCTTAAACCATGTCCCTCGCTTACACCATTTATAGTTTCACCTATCTTATTTTCCATGTATTTATTCAAAACACTTCTTCCTGTAACTTCTAGTGCTGTCGGCATTGCAATCCCTACAGATATTAGAGAAGAAAATGTTCTTGTAAATCTTGCTGCATACACTTTTTTTGTTATTTTGCTTATAGCTGGTACTGTAAATTTAAATTTGTCGAAACTTTCACGACCATTAGGAGTAGCAACCCAAAATTTAAAACCTATTACAGAACCAAAAGTAACTCCTGCAAATATGTACCAAAATTCTCTAAAAACATCACCAGCAGCAAGAAGTGCAACTGTAAAGGCAGGTAATTCTGCATTTTCACCATACATATTTGCAAAAGCAGGCAATACCCAAGTAAAACATAGTATTAAAAGCACAATCATTGCACCAACTATAAAAGATGGATATATAAGTGCATTTTTTACTTTTGAATTTAATTTAGCTAATCTACCAAAGAAAATTCCAGCACGCTCGAGACAATTGTCTAAATCTCCAGAGGTTTCTCCAGCTTCTATCATATTTATAAAAAATGATGGTAATTCTTTTTCAAATTTAGAAAATGCTACAGATAAACTTTCACCTTTACTAATATTTTGTACTACACTTTCTAGTATTTTTTTTAGTTCAGCATTTTCTGTTTGTTCAGATAGTATGTCCATTACTTTTGTAATAGGTATACCAACTCTCATCATTACAGACATTTGTGTACAAAATATAGAAAGAACTTTCATGCTTAATTTTCCTGAAAATTTATAGCTTAATATACTACCCATATTTTTACTATTTTTTAAAGAAATATTTACAGGATATAAAGAATCTCTTTTAAGCATAGATATAAGGCTTTTTTCATCTGGTGCATCTAGTTGCCCAGAAACTGCTCTACCTTCTAAATCTATCGCCTCGTAACTAAAATTTGGCATTTGATACCTCCTGAAAAAAACTTTCCTTTATTATATCCCGTGTGTTATTTTTATAACCTCGTCTACTGTAGTTATCCCATCTTTTAAAAGAGAAATAGCAGATTCTCGTAATGGAATCATACCCTCTTGTACAGCTGCATTTTGTATATTTTCTATTGGTGCATTCTTATGTACAAGATTTCGTATTTCAGAATTAAATGTAAGTATTTCATGTACTGCAATACGACCTTTATATCCAGTATTATTACAGCTTGGGCAACCTATACCTTTATAAAAACCAGTATTATCTTTTTCAGTAAATCCTATTAAATCTAATTCCAAATTACTAAGTGTATGTTTTTGTTTGCAACTAATACAAATTTTTCTTACTAATCTTTGAGAAACAACACCAACTAAAGAGGAAGCTATAAGATAAGATTCTACGCCCATATCTTGTAGTCTAGATACAGCAGATACTGCATCGTTTGTATGTATTGTAGATAAAACCAAATGCCCTGTTATTGCAGCACGTATAGCTATTTCTACCGTTTCACTATCTCTTATTTCTCCTATCATTATTTTGTCTGGGTCTTGTCTAAGAAGTGCCCTTAGACCTTTTGCAAATGTCATACCTGCTTTTGTATTTACTTGTAATTGATTAATACCGTCCAGCATATATTCTACAGGGTCTTCTATTGTAGATATATTATCTGTAGATTGGTTCATTTCGTTTAATGCAGTATACAATGTTGTAGATTTACCACTACCTGTAGGACCTGCTACTAGCAAAATTCCATGAGGATTTTTTAATAAGTTATCAAATTTTTTTATATTTTCAGCAGTAAATCCTAGTTTTTCTTTTGGAATTAAAAAGTTTCTACGGTCTAATAAACGCAAAACAACTTTTTCACCGTATACACAAGGTATTGTAGACATACGTACATCTACTTCTCTATCGTTTATTTTTACAAAAAAACGACCGTCTTGAGGACTACGATGGTCTGCTATATTTAGATTTGCTAAAATTTTTGCACGTGTTACAACAGCGTGCGATATGTTTTTGGGAGATTCCAAAACTGTTTCTAAGCTACCGTCTACACGCATTCTTACACGCATAGATGTAGATGTAGGTTCTATATGTATATCCGATGCACGAGCCTCTATAGCTTGTTCTAAAATACTATTTAAAAGACGAACAATCGGAGCTGAGGATACTTGGGCTTCTGATGATGCTATTTCTTCATCAGATGTTACAGCCTCTATTTTCATTTCTTTGTGAAAATCTTCTATAGCTTTTTTTGTAGATTCATCGCCGTATATACGGTCTATATATCTTACAATGCTTTCCGTTGGAGCTATTGCAAGTCTTATATCTCGTTTTGTCGCTGTACGAACTAGACCTATTGCTTTAAAGTTCATAATATCATCTATAACAACGTATATTATGTTTTCATCTACTTTTAGTGGAGCTAAGTTATTTGTTCTTGCAAGCTCTGTAGAAATAAGATTCACAGCGGTTTTTGTAGGGAAAATATTTTCAAGGTCTACATAAGGTACTCCTTGTGATTTACTAAGTGCTTTGTATAATCCATCTTGATTTATATAACCAAGTTCTACAGCTATTTCTCCAAAACGCTTATTTTGTAGTTTAGATTTGTATAAACATTCCTCTACCTGTATCGTTGTAAGAAGCCCCTCTTCTAAAAGAACTTCACCTATTTTCTTTTTCAGTCTTCCTCACCTCCTTGTATTTTTAAAAAGTATTATAACTATAACTACATAGAGTTTTTTTATACAGTTATTTTATATATCGTCATAACTTTTGATAATTGTACATACAAGTATTGTAAATAAAGTTTATTTAGACTAAAGGCATTTGTTTTTATAAATTTGTTCGAATGTAGCGTATAAGCCCTTTGCAAAATTAATATTTATTTGGACGGCACCTGTTTCTGGAACATGGTGGACTCCTTCTGTAGAGGCTACTTTGTATTATTTAGTAATTTTAAATAAAATAAAAAAATTGCTTTCAAATATTTCGTTGAAAGCAATTTTTTATTTCTAATTTTATTTTTGGTAAAATAATATATTTTAATTATTAATCCATTCCATAACAACATCTATAGCTTTATTAAGTTGTACGTCTTCTTCACGCTCTATTTGATGTATTCTAGCACTTACACTATCTTCTACTTCCACTATATAATCTGGAGTAAGTCCATAGCCATGTATAGAAACTCCATTTGGAGTATAATAAGTAGCTATTGTAACTCTTATTGCACTACCATCTGGAAGAGGTATAATATCTTGTACGAGACCTTTTCCAAAACTTTGTTGACCTACAAGTCTTGCTACACCATGGTCTCTTGCAGCACCTGCCAAAACTTCTGATGCCGACGCCGAGTTTCCATTTATTAATATTACAAATGGTATTTCTATTTGATTCGAGTCTGAAATTTCTTCTCTTCTATTTCCATGTGCATCTTCTGTATATACTATGAGTCCTTCGGGTACTATTCTATCTGCAATATCTACAACAACATCTAGCCTACCACCCGGGTTGTTTCTAAGGTCTAGTATTAGTCCTTCCATTCCATCCGACAAAAGAGACTCGTATGCTTCTACAAATTGTAAATAAGTAACTCCTTCAAAACCTGTCATACGTATATATCCAATATTGTCTTCTAACATTTCGTAGAAAATCGTAGGTATTTCGATAAGTCTTCTTATTATATCTATATCGAATGTTGAATTGTCTGTTTCCCTAAAAATTGTAAGTGTTACAGATGTTCCTTCTTCTCCCTGTATCATACCTATTGTTATACTTAGGTCGTTCATAGATATATCTTCACCATCTACTTTTCTTATTCTATCTCCTGGTAAAAGACCGGCATTATATGCAGGTGAGCCTTGATAAGGAGAAACTATAAGTACACTTCCATCCTCTGCCCTTGTTACAACTGCACCAATACCAACATATGTACCTCTTGCAAATTCTAAAAATCTTTGAAACTCGGATGAATTCATGTATGAAGTATATCTATCTCCTACTCCATATAGTAACCCTGCAAACATAGCGTTTTGCATAGCTTGTATGTCCAATTCTCCAACAAATCTATCTTCAAGTATTGCTAATATTAAATCTATTTTGTCTCCTACTGTTATGTCATTACCAAAATGTCTTCTATACAAGACCATTCCACCACTTACAACGGTATATCCCCAAATAATTGCTATTATACCAACAATTAAACCTTTTAGAAAAGTTTTTTTCTCTTCTTTCATATTTTCCCCCTGTGGTAAATGTAAATTTTTTTGTTAAGGAAACTGTAACTTGCTTTAAAATTATTATATCACTTTTATAAGCATTAGTAAAATAATTAGTAACATAAAATGAAAATAGATTATTTTCGTTTTATGTTACGGTGTTAATTTCTACAGTAAAATTTCTATAGAGAAAATAATATTGGAGTCATAATTTTCAGAGTTTAAAAAATTAGCAGAACTAACGATACCAATATAACTAAAATAATTCAAATTATTTAATGCTTCTATAAATTCAGGAATACAGTTTTTATTGTCTGTATAAATATTTAATAAAATACGATTATTTTGCCAAGATATTTGATTAAAATAAATCTGTTCTGAGAAATTTAACAATATATTATCTAAAATTTTTTTTATAGAATATTGTTGTTCAAAGTTAGCTTCAAAAAAATTAATAAATTGGTTCGTTTGTTGTGTGTAATTTTCTATTTCTAAAAGTCTATCCAAAATATCATTTGCCAATACAAAACCTGTATTATCAATAAAACTGTTAATTGTATTTAGGTGAAGATTTTTTTCATATATTTCATTATTTTTAAAATTTATTTGTAGGTAAAATATAAAAAAAATAAATGCTTGTATAAATGTTATTAGATAACAAAATTTTTTGTTTATCCTTTTTTGTATATAGCTTTGTGGTAGCAGATTTATATTATGCATTTAATTTTCTCCTATAATTTTATGTCTACTTTTATAAAATTATACATTATCAAAATTTAAAAAGTTAGAATTTTTTTTCATATTAGTATTTGTTATTTTATTCATTATATCATTTGCTCTATCTATTACTACTGAAGGTATTCCAGAAAGCTTTGCAACTTGTATACCATAGCTTTTGTTTGCTGCACCTTTTATCATTTTTCTAGAAAAAACAAGATTTCCATCTATTTCGTTTGCAGAGAATGAATAATTTTTTACACCATTTAATTTTTCTTCTATTTTTGTTAGCTCGTGATAATGTGTTGCAAAAAGAGTTTTTGCTCCTATTTCATTTTGTATATATTCCAGAACAGACCAAGCAATACAAAAACCATCATAAGTGCTTGTTCCTCTACCTATTTCGTCTAAAATAATCAAACTTTGTTTTGTTGCATTTTTTAATATATTAGAAACTTCATTCATTTCTACCATAAAAGTAGATTGTCCTGTTGCAAGGTCATCCGAAGCTCCAACTCTTGTAAATATTCTATCACAAATACTTATATTTGCACTATATGCAGGTACAAAACTACCTATTTGAGCCATGAGAATTATAAGAGCAATGCTACGCATATATGTAGATTTACCAGCCATATTTGGTCCTGTTATTACATATATATTACTATTTTTATCTATTAATATATCATTTGGTACAAAAACATCATTTTTTATATTTTCCACTACGGGGTGTCTTGCATCTTTTATTTCTATTTTGTAATCTTTTCTTATATTAGGTTTCACATATGAATTTTTAAGAGAAATATTTGCAAAAGAAATAAGGACATCTATTGTAGAAATTTTTTGTGAAATATCAGCAAATTTTATAGCATACTTAGATATTTCTAAAACAATATTTTTAAAAATATCATTTTCTATTTGTTTTATTTTTTCGTCTGCACCAAGTATTTTTTCTTCTATAGCCTTTAATTCTTCTGTTATATATCTTTCGGCGTTTGTTAATGTTTGTCTTCTTACATAGTGTTTTGGTATTTCGCTTTTGTTTACATTACTTACTTCTATACAGTATCCAAAAATTTTAGAATATTTTATTTTTAAATTTTTTATTCCCGTTGATTTCTTCTCTTTTTCTTCTATTTCTATTAGCCAATCTACACCTTTTGTTTTAGCTCTTTTGTATGCATCTAATTCTACATTTATATTTGGTTTTATTAAATACTCACTATCTATTTCTATATGTTCTTCTATAAAATTTTGTATATTTTCTAGGGTATCAAAATCTGAATATATTTCTCTAAACATATCACAAGATATATATCTTATGGATTCTTTCAAACTTGGTAAATGTTTTAATGATTCACTTAAATTTATAAGATTTGTAGTACCTGCTTTCCCATTTGATATTTTAGAAAAAATTCGTTCTATGTCTTTTATATTAGAAAGAATTTCTCTTATTTCTAATATTGAAATAGGAGAATTTACAAGAGTTGATACAGCATCAAGTCTTTTATTTATACAAGAAATGTTTAAAAGTGGAGAATTAATCCATTTAATAAGTAGTCTAGCTCCCATAGATGTAGAAGTATCATCTAAAACCCAGAGTAGAGAACCTTTTTTATCTCCTTTATTTGTTTTGGTAAGTTCTAAATTATTTCTAGAACTTATATCTAAAAGCATAAACTCTTCTTCTGTTTGTTTTTTGATATCAGTAATATTTATTTGCTTTGTCATTTGTGTCGAAAATAAATATTCTATTAGACTACCACAGGCACATACAATATTTTCACAGTTGTCTATACCAAATTTACTTAAATCTTTAGTTTCAAAATGGTCGCACAATGTAATATAAGCATTGCTATATTCAAATGCTGTATCGTGAAAAATTATAGGAGATATATTGAAAATATTTTGTATAATATGCTTTATATCAAAATTTTTATTTGTAATTATTTCTGACGGTGAGTATTTTGCTATTTCATCTATTATTTTTCTATCTTCTTCATTTTTAAAAGAAGCACCCAAAAATTCTCCAGTTGTAATATCTGCGGTTGCAATTCCATATCCTGTTTTCCCTTTGTATAGGGAGATAATATAATTATTTTTAGAGCTGTCTAATAAATTTTCGTCTAAAATAGTACCCGGTGTAATTATACGTACAACTTCTCTTGGTACTAATGTTTTTCCGTTTGCTTCTTCTGTTTGTTCACAAATAGCAATACTATACCCTTTTTTTACAAGTCTTGATATATATGTATCAGAAGAATGATGTGGTACTCCACACATTGGTGCTTTTGTCCCCTCTTTTTTAGACAAATCCCTACTTGTTAGTGAAAGTCCTAGCTCTTTTGAGACAAGTTTTGCATCTTCAAAAAACATTTCGTAAAAATCACCAAGACGAAAAAATAATATATGTTCTTTGTTTTTTTCTTTTAATTCTAGATATTGTACAAACATTGGTGTCATTTTTTTGCTCCACATCTATTACAATTACTACAAGATTGAAAAGATTTTTGCATTGTAGTACCTTTTATAGTAAATTTCAAAATTTGCAAAACTTTGTTTACATAATTATTGTAATCTTCCTCAGCATTTAAAAGACATATTATGTCTTCTTCTTTTTCTAATTCTTCTTCTAGTATTTTTATTTTTTTTATTTCATTTTGTAACTCTTCTTTTTTTAAAAACTTTTTTTTATTTTTTAAATTTTGTTTGTAAGATTCATAAAATTCAAATTTTTGTTTAGCTTCTTTATTTTTGTTGAAATTTTCATAGGCTTCGTCTAAAATTTTTTTGTAGTCAGAAGATAATATTAAATTTCCAAGTTCTCTAGTTTTCTCAAAAACCATAAAGTCTCCTCACTTTTTTTATAATTTTTTAAATAACTAATGCATCTGCCCAAATTCTTTCGATTTTGTAAAATTCTCTAGATTCTTCGTCGAATAAATGTAAAATTACATCTCCAAAATCTAATAAGTACCAACCATTATAGTTAACGCCTTCATTATGTTTTAAAGTTATATTTTGTTTTTCTAAATATTCTGATGCAGCATCACCCATAGCCTTAATTTGGTTTTCATTTTTACCTGTTGCTATTATAAAATAGTCTCCTAAAATCGAAACTTTACTAATATCTAATATTACTATATCTTTTGCAAATTTTTCTTCCAAAACTTTTTTTAATTTTTCTATCACTTCTATCATTCATTTTTTCTCCTAAATTATTTTTAAAATTTATTACTCCGACAAAATTTCTTTAAAATATGTCATAGCTTTTAAACCTAATACATGATAAATTTGACCTTTTTGTATAGATTTATTAAAAGTATATTCCAAAATACACAAGATAGCTTTATCTATATTTTCATATGCCAATTTACGTATTTCATTTAATTCTTCATTTACTCCACGGTTTATTTCTATAGTATCTGCAACATAGATTATTTTTTCAAGTAAACTCATATTTTCTCTAGCTGTTGTATGATAGCAAATTGCATTTAAAATATCTTTATCCTGTATTCCAAAATCTTTATTAGCTATTTTAGCAGCCAAAGGACCATGATATAAACCTATATTTTCTCTTACAAAATAATCAGGTTTATAATCGTATTTAAAGCAAGCGGTCTTAATTTCTTCTTCAGTATATTCTTTTGCATAATCGTGAAGTATAGCAGCAATATATGCCTTTATTTCTGATATTTTATAATTTTTTGCAAGAGATATAGCACAATCACAAACTCCTAATACGTGTTCGTATCTTTTTTTAGATAAAATTTTTTTCAAATGGTTTTTAACATTTTCAAAATCGAATTTTATATCTTCTTTGTAAAGATTATGTTTTTTTATATATTCTTCTACTTTTTTCGGCACAAAAATATTTATAGATTTTTCTCTTTCTATGTTTTCACGAATTTGTGTAGATGAAATTTCAAAATTAGGTATTTTTAGAAAATGTAATATAGCACCATCCTTTTTCATGAAATTTATTACATTTTTCGGATAAACCTCATTAAACCTGTTTACTAAAATAAACTCGCACATTTTAAATATATCATTAATATTTTTAAATTTATAAATATCATGAAGTACATCGAAGCCTAATATAAAATAAATTTTACCCGTATATTCTTTTCTTAGCTCATTTATTGTATCTATAGTAAAACTTATACCTTTTCTTTTTATTTCTATATCTGAAGCTTCAAAATTATCAAATTTAGATATAGCAATACTAACCATGTTATATCTATGTTCTTTATTTTTATCACTATTATTTTTGAAAGGAGATGTGCCTGCTGGGATAAATAATATTTTATCTAAATCAAACTTATCTAAAACAGAAATAGCCACATTCAAATGACCATTATGTATGGGGTCGAACGTTCCCCCCATAATAGCTATATTGTTTATTTTTTTGCTTTTTTTGTCATTTTTCATGTTTAATTTTTATTTGCCTTTCTTTGTTTTTTATTATATCATGAAAGTGTTAAAAATAAAATATTTGTTACAAATTGTCTAATCAATAATTAATTTGCTTCAAAATTAGTCCTTGTGGCGGTGCCGTTATGCCTGCTTTTGTTCTATCTTTTGCATCTATTATATGTTTCATATCTTCTACTTTTAGTTTTCCATAGCCTATATATGCAAGTGTACCAGATATTATTCTTACCATATTGTATAAAAATCCATTTCCGTTTATTGTTATTTCTATAATATTATCATTATTTTTTTGTATATCTATACTATATATTGTTCTTACAAATGTTTTTGATGTTGCACCTCTTGCACAAAAAGATAAAAAATTATGTTCTCCGACTAAAGACTCTCCAGCTAATACCATATTTTCTATATTTAATGTAGGTTTTACATGCCAAGCATAATTGTTATATAATGGATTCATTATTTTTTCGTTGTATATTTTATACGTGTATGTTTTGTTTTTTGCATTATATTGTGGGTGAAAATTTTCTTTTACTTCCTGCGTTTTTAATATTTTTATGTCTTTTGGTAAAAAATTATTTATTGCAAGTGGTAAATTATTCATAGGTATATTTGTATCTTGCAAGAATACCATACGTTGACCAGTTGCGTGTACTCCACTGTCTGTTCTACTTGCACCTCTTATTTCTATATGTTTGCCAAAAAGATTTTTTATTGCATTTTCTAAAACTTCTTGAACTGTTATTTGCCCATTCTGACGTTGCCACCCATAATAATTTGTACCATCATAAGCAACAGTTGTTAAAATTTTCATCGTATCTCCAAGTATTTAAATAATTTTAAAATTAAAAAAAGTGCAAGTATAGAAAATAGAGTAGCACTACTTAATAAAACAAAATCATATATAACCAAATAACTAGATTCACCTGTAAATAAATTGTTAAAAGTTCCAACACCAATCCCAATCTCTCCAAAATCTACGATATTATAAAATAATTGCAAAATCTGAGCCCATATTACAAAATATAAAACACCTGCTATAGATGCAAGAACAAAATTTATGTGAAATTTTTTTATATAGCAATGACTTAGAGTAATTATTAAAAAGAAAACAGAAATTGCAAAAAGTCCAAAAACATTGTAATGTATCCATGCAAAAATTCCCACTATATCTAATTCTTCAAATACAATTGCAGTATCTTCATGTCCAAAATTCAAAATATAGGAAGAAATAGTTCCCACTACAATCATAAAGTTTAGCCATATAATAGATGTTATAACTTTTGAAATAAGCAGAACACTATGTTTTACTGGCAATGTAAAAATTAAATATCCATGATTTTTAAAAAAACTTTTTGCAAAACCTTGGTAAATAAGTACAATACTCATAATACCAACTAATAGATTTAAAAATCCAAAAACTAAATATGTACCTACAAGTGGTACCAAAGGGGAATCAAAAGCAGTAACTAAAAATCTAATTATAATAGATGCAGATATTAATGATGCTGCAAGTCCTAAAAAAGATTTTTTTCCGTATAGTAAATCGTATTTTAATATTTTAAATAACATTTTTAAAAACCTCTCTAAAAATCTCGTCTATAGATTTTTGTTGTTCTTTTCTTATACTTTCTACATCTCCTGAAAGTATTACTTCTCCCTTTTTTAGAAAAATAGCTTTGTTAAGTATTGGTTCAACATCACTAATAATATGTGTAGATATTAATATGGAAGATTCGTTACCTGCATTTTTCAAGATAGTTTCTATTATAAAATCACGACTTGCAGGGTCTACAGCTCCTATTGGTTCATCTAGTATATATAATTTTGCTCTTCTTGACATTACAAGGGAAAGTGTAACTTTTTCTATTTGTCCACGACTCAAATTTTTAATTTTGGAGTCGAAAGGAACATCCATTTTACTTATCATATCAGCTGCTCGCTCTTTATCAAAATCTTCATAAAAATCTTCAAAAAATTTTATAGATTCTTTAACTTTTAACCAAGTAGGTATATGTTGTTTGTCTGGTAAATACGATATGTATTTATTTGCAAAATACCCCGGAGAATTATCGTTTATAAGAACATCTCCACTATAATTCGTTAAAAGTCCTGTTATTATTTTTATAAGAGTTGTTTTACCACTACCATTTGGACCTAAAAGACCCATTATACAACCTTTTTCTATATTAAAATTAACATTATTTAAAGCAAAATTTTTGCTATATTTTTTTGAAACATTTTTTAATTCTAAAATATTAGACATTTTATACCTCCATTGTTTTATTAATATATTAACACAAACTTAATTAGAAATATAGCCAAATTCAATATTAATATTTATGTCATAACCATCTAATTTTTCGCTTATTTCTTTATACAATGTATTTTTTAGTTTTTGCTGGTTTTTTTTGTATTCGTATGGTATTTCTAAATCAAAAACAAATATCGGATTTTTTGTTTTATTTATTATTCTAAATTCATGTGCTAGGAAATTTTTATAATTGTTATTTAAATGATCAAGTGTGATTAGTGTGAATTTTTTTAAATTTTCATCTTTTGTGTTTATTGGGTCTATGTGTGTTAATAATTGTATTCCTGTTTTTAAAAAAACTTGATTTGCGGCATTTTCTCCTATATCGTGTGCTTCTTTTAGTGTTAAATTTTCTGAAACCTCTACATGTATACTTGCCATATATTTGCTTGGTCCATAACTATGTACTAACAAATCATGAGTTCCAAGTACATTTTTATCATTTTTTACAATTTCTTTTATTTCTTGTGCCATTTTGCTACAGATAGGTTCGCCTATTATTTTGAGCGAATTTTTAAAAGAGACGTATCCTGCTCTAAAAAATATAAAGGATATTAAAACTCCTAGATAACCATCTATATTAAATGATAAAAAGTTATATATAATAAAAGGAATAATAGTAGCAATTGTTATAAAAACATCGTTTATACTATCAGCACTTACAGCAATTAGTGCATCTGAGTTTATTTTTTTTCCTAATTTTCTATTGAATAAAAACATCCAAAATTTGCATACAAAACTTATTGTAAGTATATATACTACAAAATAATCGATATGTATACTATTATGGTGTAAAATAGAATGTATAGAATTTCGTAAAATTTCGTACCCTGTCAAAAAAATTATTATAGATACAAGAATACCAGCTATATACTCAGCACGGCTATGTCCGAATGGATGTTCTTTATCAGCAGGTAATGATGCCCATCTAAATCCTATTATTGTAACAATAGATGTTATACAATCTGTTAAATTATTTAAAGCATCACCAGTTATAGCTATACTACCAGATATATTTCCTGCAAAGAATTTTAAAATAGCAAGCATAAGATTTATAAAAATACCAACTATTCCAGAAAGCATACCATACATTTTTCTTACTTTTGTATTATTTATTTCATTGCTATTTTTTATGAATATTTTTATCAATAAAGTTGTCAAGTTTTTTCCTCTTTCTTTTGAAAAATACTAGTATTATAAAGTATAGGTTAAAATATGTAAAGCAATAGAGTTCGGTCATGTATCTGTATCCTTTCTTTTGCATTCAGTAAGAATGATGTTTTGTGTTTTTTATATTTACTTGCAAGTAATATGTCGTTAACAAAACTTTTTTGTTTTGTATGAAAGAAGTTTATCACAGAGTTTTTTAAAAACACTGTAATTTTTCTTGGATTATAAAACTATAAAGATAAATGAGAAAAAATTTTTAGATGGATATTATGATGATATTTTTAATTAAGAAGTGGAAATTCTAAATATTTTACAATATATGTATTTATTATAACAAATTTTATAAAATGAAAATTTGAAGCAAAATTCTTAAAATTCCATAGAAAATACTGTAGAAGTCAGGTACTACCTATGATATAGCGTTTACAGAATTACAAATTTAATACATAGTAAGATGGATGAAATGATTGTAGGTAACACTAAAATATGCTATAATAAATTAGGTTTTGACAATTGAAAATACATATGTTCAAAATCTATTTTAGATAGCAAAAAAAGAAAATTTTTAGGAGGAATAAAAAATGTTAGCGATATTAATGTTAGTTCCAATAGTGCCACTAGGGAAAACAACACCAGAAGATATAGGTATGCCTTGGTTTTAAAATATTATTTTAAGAGAAAATTTAATAGGAGAATATATGACGAAATTAGAGAAATATGCACTTTTAATAATCGAAAAGGGTATAAATATACAGAATGGACAAAAATTATTGATACGTTCTAACGTCGATAATGCCAGTTTTGTTAGAATGCTTTCAGAATTAGCTTGGCAAAAAGGTGCTAAAGATATTATGGTTCAATGGGTAGATGATAAAATTAATAGACAACGCTATATATCTGGAGAGAGTGATATTTTTGGTATAGAAAATAAATGGCAAGTTGAATATATTAATAAAATAGTTGAAGAAGATTATCAAGTTTTAAATATTCCTTATATAAATCCAGAAAATTTTAAGGGTGTTGATATTAACAAAATAAATAAAGAACTTACTGTACTTTCAAAAATAGCTAAACCGCTTTCAGAAAAAACAATGAATGATGAAATTCAATGGAGTATAGCTGTTCTTCCTTCCGAAGAATGGGCTACAAAGATATTCCCCAATACCAAAAGCCATGAAGAAGCAGTTAACTTCATGTGGGAAGCTATTTTTTCAGCAAATTTTATAGATGACCATAGCGACCCAATCGATAACTGGAATACTCACATTGAAGAGTTGTCGGCATATATTCAAAAAATGCAAAACTACAATTTCAAATCTATAACATTTACAAATAGTTTGGGTACAAATTTAGAAATAGGTTTGCCTAAAGGTCATATTTGGGTTAGTTGTAATGTAAAAGCTAAGACAGGTAATAATTTTGTATTTAATATTCCTACATATGAAATTTTTACTGCCCCAAATAGAAATGAAGTAAATGGAATAGTGTATTCAACTAAACCATTAGTCTACATGGGAAATATCATAGACAAATTCTGGTTTAGATTTGAAAAAGGTAGAGTAATAGAATACAAAGCTGAAGTAGGAAATGAATTTTTAGAAAAAATGCTAACTATTCATCCAAATGCAGATTTCTTAGGAGAAGTTGCACTTGTACCACATTCAAGCCCTATCTCAAAATCTGGATTGTTGTGGTATAACACTCTTTACGATGAGAATGCTAGTTGTCATCTAGCTTTGGGTAGTGGTTATACATTCACAGTATCGGGAATGGATAGCCTATCCGAAGAAGAAAAGATGGTAAAAGGATTAAATCAAAGTTTAAGCCACCATGACTTTATGGTTGGTTCTGAGTGTCTAGATATAATAGGAAAAACTCAGGATGGAGAAGAAGTCCAAATTTTCAAAAAGGCGAATGGGCTATTTAAAGTTAATTCATTTAAAATAATTGTAACCACTAAAAAGCACCAAATCTTTAAAAGATTTGGTGCTTAAACAGTTTTTATAGGTTGTCCACTAGCCACCAAAAACAAAATCTCTTTTATATACTTTTTATACAAAATTTTATATAATATAAAATATAAGTTTATTTTGAAAGTTAATTAAGGGGGCAATTATGGATAAACTGTTTAAAAAAATACTAAATATCTTATTCTTATTTTCTACTATAAGTTTTTTAGTTGCTTGTTCTTATTTAGATGTTCATGATGAAGTTTTTTCAATTAATGAAATTTTAGAAAATAATGAAGTATTTGAAGAAATTGTAGATGATATTGATTCTCCCTTAACTGATTTTTTTGGTACATGGCTATTAGAAAAATTAGTTTTTGAAATAAGGCATATAAGTGAATTTGACCCTACAATAAGACAACCAGTTGGACCAATAATAATTGTTGAAGATTTTATCGGATATGAAATAGAATTTACAAAAGATTTTGTAAGGTTAGGAGAACGTAAACTTATTAATCCAGATTATAGCATTCTAAATCGTGATTTTAGAGTTAATATTCAAGATGTTTCAAGAAGGATTTTAACATCTTCTAATGAACAAGTTTTTATTCCTAGGCATTACAATTCTGTAGATGAGTTATTATATTCTATAGGTTATTTTGAAACTTTTATTAATATTTTTATTAGATACCCTGAATACGATAATCTTTTCATCTTTGATTCTGAATCTCAAGTATATGTACCTCAAAGGGTTATTACTGATACACTTTTAATTGATAGTATTGAGAGTCGATTTAATCCTTTATTCCAAAACGTCCGTATGTTAGGTAATAATCATTTACTTGTTGGGTCAGGTACATTACTCTTAGCTACAAGAATTGAATAATATATATAATTAATTAATTTATAAACTTCAAGGTGTATGCTGCATACACCTTGAAGTTTAATTTTTTTTAATTAATTTATAAAATATACTTAATGACCATTAATAAAAATTTCTGCTTCTCTTGCTCTCCTATTTTGATTTTGACGAAAATCACGAAATATATATCTTACAGTACCAGGCTCTGGATTTTCGTAATTTCCAGGAATAAAAGGCTGTCCATTTCTTATAAGTCTATTAATATCCCAATCTTGCCTATTTGGTAATGTCCATGTATTTGCACCCATATTGTAAGTAAAAGAAACAAGTACATCGAATTGATGTTGCTCAACTCTAACTCCATGCAATGCTAAAAAGTCGTTAACTGCATTTTCAAAACTTGGTAAACTACTATTGAGCAATTCCCTTGCTTCAGCTATTATCGCAACACCTTGTGGACTCATACGCATACGAGGCACACTAGTAGTTTGTCCTCTTGTACTAAAATTCACCCCACTAACTCCAGGAGTAGCATTGCTTGAAACAGCTTCTAACCTGAGAGAATAACGACGACCAGACAATAAATGTCTTGAGTTTATTGTAAAACCATTTAAAGTTCCTAATTCCGTTCTAGCGATTACTGTCTCTACAGAAAATACATCTCCAGTCATATCAAATAATGTAATGAAGTAATTCACCCCAATAATTGCGTGCCACGAAACAGAAATGTTCTCTACACCAAATACTTGATTATCCGTAGGTCGTATTATAACAGGATTATTTGTTCTCCAATTAGGTACTGCTGTTATATTGCTAGTAATAATCGTACTAGCAAGCATTTGAGTAATCAAACTAGGTTGTATAAACCACCCACCAAATGTATGACCATTTCTAGTAGGATTAGCAGGAAATTGATTTCCTAAAGATTGTCCATTTTGTACTGTTCTTTGTTGTTTAGCAGGGGTACCACCGTTTGCATCAAATGTTACTATTATATTTTGATTCCACCTTGCAAATAGTGCAATACCACTGTTAATAATAGTATCCCTCAACACCTGAGTACCACCAGTTTGTCCTGTCCACCAACCCGCAAAAGTATGCCCACTTCTAGTTGTATTAGGTAAATTCCCTATAGCAGTACCAACAAGAACAGTTCGTGTAGAAGGATTTACAACATTACCGCCATTAGGATTAAAACTAACAACAGCATGCCATCTTGCAAATAATGTTATATTCCCATTTAACACAGTATTATGATTTATCTGAGTACCACCAGTTGGGCTATTCCACCA
>Ga0268261_10000448_pt1 | contig 25667 bp, 14 predicted proteins | sample TergutNc150P1_FD_190353 | JGI IMG/M metagenome (GOLD analysis project Ga0268261, IMG submission 190353) | Nasutitermes corniger P1 segment gut microbial community from laboratory colony in Florida, USA - Nc150 P1 (SPAdes) (version 2) | ecosystem: Host-associated > Arthropoda: Insects >... | reverse complement strand
GGCCAACCCGACCACGACCAACAGCACTGCTATCACCACGCTCCAACGGTAAAACTAGAGGCAGCTACTGCAGTTGTTGAGCTCCTGATGATGGGCGTGAGGACGCCCGAAACATCCTGAGCTGTACATAAACATCAAGTAATAAACTTTAGAAATTGTTGCATCTAGTTGGTTGATTTATTTGAATTGAACAATGATGCACAGACTAGCAAATTTTAAATTTAAAACCGTCCTCGAGGAATCTGTTCTTCTGCAATGTGACTGATCACTGTGTATGCAGTTCCCCTGTGATGACGCATCATATCACAGAAGAACGGATTCCTCAACCTTATTGCTCTGAAGATCTAAAAATTTGCAACAAAGAAAATGCCTCTTGGTTTTCTTTGTTGACCTTGTACGGTTTAGTCACCGATAATATTAAATTAAGGACATAAATTACGATACTTCCCGTTACATAATGCACTTTTTTTTTAACTTTATCCCTCCTACGTCCAGAAATTTTCCTTTATCTGTAGAGTAACCAAACACTGCACTTCTAGTCATTGATTTGTTGAATAATTTGCATTCATTTCACACATAAATGTGAGTTGTATGTAGCTAGGTTTGACTTACATTGACTGTTCTTCCATTGTGAATCATTCACAATTGTAGATTTCATGGATCAAGTGGACCAGGATCTTACGTGAAGGATCAGTCTGATCATCCTGTGTTCCGTGGCCCAGAAGGTTCAGGCTTTGATGTGAATGAACTGAAGAAAATAACAGTGGATATCAGACGTAACTTACCAGTGGACATGGTTCCTATAGAGCGCAGCATTATCAACCCTGAAGATGTGGTATTGTTACGTCGTCCAGGTATGTGATTAAACTTAAGTCATTTTATGTTGCTTACTGTGAAGTTCTAGCAAGTGAACTGGCTAATTGAAGACTTGCTGTAACAAATCTTGTAATGTACTCTTCTGTGAGATTTGAGGTTTTTAAGGTAGTGACTCAAGATTGCAGCCTTCTGGAATGTGAATTTACATAGTTCTGTAGATAGAGATCTATGTATCAGAAGAACTTGATGCCTTTGTCCTATCTACTGTACAAAATCACATCCCAGAAGACCTGAATTGTGAGTGCATCATTACATTTTTGCCAATGGTAGTGTGAATTGTATGAATTATGATCTGATACATTTTATAGTGATTGTATTTTCCCTTTTTGAATTAACAGTAAATGTACAACGCATTGTGGAAGTACAAAGAATGGAGTAGTATTTTCCTTTAAATTCCTGATTAGTTATCAGAAGAAAGAATGTGAATTACAGTTTCTTGAAATGCAAGGCTCAGTAGAATAGATTAACGTATGTACCCAAATATAAGACAACTTCATGCTCTTCAGTGTTCAGGACCCCGTGCAGAACTTGTTTAACTTTGTGCGCAAATGTAAAGTGACCTCCCATTCTTCAGATGATGAATGAGGGAAAAATTGTCACCTTTTTTTTTTTTTTGTGGGGTAAATAAGGTTAGTGTTCACAATTGGTTGTTACATACCATGAAACTTGACATCAAATGTTAATGTACAGCCTTGTAGAAAATGACCATTTCAAAGACTGAGGAGGATAACTTTAAAATACATTCAAATCATATAGGTTGTGAGGTTAGGAGGTGCATGAAAGTGGACCAGTACTGTGTCAAATGAAAGGGGGTAGTATGAGCAGCGCTGAGTGATGTGTTTCTACTTTATCTTATGAACTGCAAATTTTTTTCCCTCCCAACTTCGTATGAAACATTTTGGAAGTACATGTCATAATTTTTGTCTCGTGTTAGTGGGTTAACCTTTAGACAACTGGGCTGGTATGGTAATTATAGCACATGGTTTACAAAAAGTGTATTATTTGAACAGAGAAAGATGCAGTTATGAAATAAACTGCCTTTTGTTGAAAATAAAACAGAGATTATGCTGCATGTCTTAAAAATGTAGAAAATTTTTTTGTTGTCTAAGTATATAAAATGAATTTCTCTAGGTGTTTTTTTAATGGGTGTTTGCATGAATTGGGGTCATGTAAGAGTTAACAGATATGCAATGTCTGAGAAGGGAACATGAGTATTTAGTGTTGTATTGCTTTCTATGCATATGGATTGTTATTTTGAGAAGTTTAGTTTAGATACAAAGGATGCACATTGAATGTGGAACAGATTACAATATTTATTCATTGTTTAAAGTAAGTGTTTGTATGTATGTGTGTGTGTGTGTGTGTTAAGCACCATTATTTATTAGCTGAAATTGAAGCCATAATTTTAGAGGCAACCAGTGAGCTACATATGAGTTAGAAGTTGCAACCCCTTTTCACCCACCCCCACTCATTGTGTGTGTCCCCCTACATCTAATTGTACTTGTGTACACTATAGAAATGGTCAGTGAGTGTAATTGTACATGTGAAGCAACATAAAAATCAACCAAAGTAGCTGTAGTAGGGTAATCCATGTACAGTAGAACTTCTTTAAATTTGGCTTCCTGACAGTTCAGCATATGAGGAAAGTGGTCCCAAGATGAGAAGTTGTGCCGTCCACACCTTCTGGTGCACATACTGCTTTCATGACTTTATCTTAGATTATCTGGACTATTATAATGACTTCAGATCAGAGATGAGTAAACAAGATACTACTGGCAAGAAGAAACATGTAACTTTGATTCCTTAGAAACTAGAAACAATTAGGAGTCTTGAAAGTGGCAAAAGCTAAAGAGAGGTTATGGTTTTATATAATGTAGGATTGTCAATTGCCTATGATATGAAGAAGTCGAAGGACTGCTAATGATCCTTTTTGGTGTTAAGGAAAAGTGTGACAGTCCGTTTCAAGCGACAGACGTGGAAAAAACCTAAATTAGTGCACTGGACTGGATGTTGTATAAGTAGTTACAGCAGTACGTTTCAAGGGAAACACCATGATAATTTAAAAAGCCAAGTCTTTTCGTGATGGAATGAAAGTTACCTACTCTTACCTATTAGAACTTAGGTCAGTGTAGGTTTCATCTAAGAATCCAGAATATTTGATAATCGAGCAACTGTCCAGTCCCATGGGTGCCAGATGGAATTCTGCTGAGAATAGTTTGAGGTGTATGGGTACACATAATGTAGCAGCAAGAGGTACCAAACAATAACAGTTTACATGTCACAAATAAGAATGGAAGATGTACAAATAATTGCATGTGCTGTCCTTCGAATTGCAAGACCTGTATTTTATCTGACAACTATTGTCGTCACTTTTTGGCCATTACTCCGCCATGCTTGTGGGTAGTCAACTAAGTGGGCTTCACTAACATGATATATGAGCTGACAGGAGGTGACAACCAGTTGTCACAAAATAATGACCCTGTAAAATTCCACATTCCCTGTATATTATGCAGATAAATTTATTTATGTGTAGACTGTGCTGTTTCTAGTAAAATGTAGCTACCTACATGAGAGTTCAAGAATAAGTCAGAGGGTGTTTTGGGGTGTGTGACAACTACATGTAAAGTAACAACATAAGACCTGTAGACACAATACCAGGCAGGATGCTGTCCTGGCTCAGTTCTACAAGAATTTATAATTTAGAACAGTAGTATGGAATCCAGTGTAGGTATAATGTTGCTGGGCTGAATCCCAAGACTGTAGTGACTGAGTTGAGGCAGACAAGATGAAAGGAGGAAGAGGGAGGGTTGCTTGCACACTATGATCCTAGTATATAGACTAGGCATGTGCCTAGTCAGCACATTAGAGAACTATTATCTGCAGGGTTCCACTGACTTTCCAAAAATGTAGGAACAACCCCAAATTCCGGGCCAGAAGGGTGATACGATGCAGTTTCCATATTGAGGACCCAGACTTCTGGAGTGACCTTTGAACCTCCTTGTTACCTGGTACTCTTTGCTTAGTGCATGTGAATTGATATACATTTGTATACTAAGGGAAAAAACTGCAGTAATTATGCTGGAAATAATAGGCCTATGCATACAAAATTTAGTTGCCCTGGTGACCAGATGCTGGAAATAATAGGCTCAAACATACAAAATTTAGTTGCCTAGATGACCAGGCACCTTATGTTTATGCACCCGTGATTTATCTGCCCTTAAGTTTTAAGCCATACATTTTTTATGAGTAGCTGTGCTTAAAGTGATTGCAGTATATTTATAAGCAGTACTGTATCATTGACCAGAAAATTGTTCGTTTATTGTCTGTCTTTTCCTTGACATTTTTTACATTTCATAAATTTGTATTTCACGTCGTAGTGAGGAAGTGTAGATGGAGAATGTTCCGCTAGGGAGATTTTAGCTCTCCAAGGTGATGATTTATGTTGTGTTCTGTTGGGCTATGACACCATGTTGTTTGGTTCGTAGTTACCAACTTTTTAGCGGAAAATGCCATCTCCATCTATTACCCTAATGATGGACGCAAAATGTTCCTGTTGAGTTGTGTTGTCATAGACGCACATTTACATAAATTTTAATTTACCTTGGGTGCTTGAGAAGTTCTTTGCCTGTTACCTCCCCACTGTGGTGTTTACTCTGGGTGTTACATTTCATTACGGGAATGTCAAGAAATTTGAATTCTTAACCTTGGAATGTCTGTGATTTTTCATCAATTTCTTTAAACATTTTATCTGTTCCATACATTGTGCATGCCTTATGTACATCAACAATCCTTGCATTTTTCATTTGACTGGATGGCAGCTGTAGTTATTGATTAGTGTTTGCATATTTTCAAATTTAAGAAGTGCTAGAGGCTAAAATGAAATGAAAACTTAATTGTATGTATTGTAGTGAAGATTTCACTTCCAATAGTAAACATTTGCGCAGTCCATGTCACTTGAGCTATGCAAGCACCGCAGTTCTTTTTCAGAGAGTGGTGTAATAAAACATGTATGTTTCTCTCCAACCCAGCCACTACAGGTAAAACATTCTACTACAAAGGTGACAAAGAAGTCTGTGATATTAAGCTTTCAAATTGTCACAATATATATGCAGCATATCAGCTGATAAGGAAAACGATTTTCCAGCATTGCCTGACTAGCTAAAACTGAAGGATTGAAGGAGATAATGTAGATAATATGAACTGACATGATTTAAAAAGGAATGTGCTGAGGTTTATAAGTGCATTACTGCAGAATGTTATGGAAGAATATTTGAATATGCACATTTTCACATTTATTTTTCATACACATAGGTAAATATAAAATACTCAGACTTTTAATTAGTCTTCAGGATCTAATAATCAATCTTGGATAATTTGAAACTGATGCCCTCTGCAGAGCATAAGAGTTGCCTGCTGTTTGTAAAGATAGACATGGTCTGCATATAAGTGATCATAAAGATGAGATATTCAGTGGTTGTGTTGCCAGTCTCCATTATGAATTTGAGAGAAAATTTTCTTTCTTAGTCCATAATTTGCTGAAGTATGTATGCATTGAAGAAGCGGAATATCATTTTCTTCATGGCAGTATCAGATGATGTTTTTATGGAATTGATGTCTGTGGCATTGGAATAAGCTTACTAGTAAGTATTGAAGAAAGAAGGCGGTTGTTAGGATAGTGTTGTCATTTTCATTTTCAAAAGCCTGATGTAGGGAATGATGCTTCACTTATGACGGAAGAGAGAGGAACGGTCAGTTCATAGAAGAAGTCAGCATTAATATAATCTTTTGATTACTCTGGAATAGTTGCAATATGTAGTACTGTATTTTATTCATTCTGCATGGAGTTTCGTATTATTTTAAGAAGAATAATATGACCACTTAAAGAAGTTATTGACATTAAAGATGAAGCTATATCAACACATGCAATAAGGCATTCATGACAACTCATCTCTTGAACAATAAAGTCTGCAAAGTGGTCACCAATGATCAGTATGAGAGAGGCAGAAAACAAAAATGTTCCACGGTCATACAAAATTCTATGAAGATGAGGATAAAATCTGTTTTGAAATTAAAAACAGGAAATTGTTAAAACAAACTTCGTTGAATATACCCGACCTCTGTAACCTAAAAAAAATTGTCACTAGACTTTCTGTAATAACAGCATGCAAAAAGTAGTGTTGCTGTTTAGAGGAAGTGTTTTTGGCAAAGGTGGGCCCTGTAGTACCAGCTGAAGCACATCTTACACTGCTGGATTTTTCTGCTGTGATTCGTAACGTCTTGGTAACATACATGGTAACAGGATATTGACAGAAGAACAAATATAGATTTTTTGTATGATATATGTCATCTTAGAAGAATTTCGTACTTGATCGGCTTTCTCAAAAATTACGATTCCTGATTGTTCAAGGTTTATATTGTTTTTGATTTGGAGGAGTTTTGAAGTACTCTCTCATATTATACTCATTTGTTGTTATGGATATAAATTGGCTCAAAGCTGCTACATATGGAGATAAGATAGTAATGAATATGGATTCCCAAGGTAAGGTTTTCATACTCCAGTTACAGTGATGATGACTGTGGTATAATTTTTACTCAAATTACTGGCAGTTCTTTTTCTCAGAAATAGTACGTACTGCATATGTGGTGAGATACACAGGTTTCCAAATAGATATGGCAAATTTTCAGTCCTGATACAGTTTTTACTGTCATTCAACTGACGAAATATGTCGTATGTCATGGCAGTTAATTTGTTGTGTATTAAAAATGTCATTTATTATGTACCAGCATTGAATTCAGGATTGGTGCATATATGAGCAACATTTATTACCATGCAGTGAAGGAGTGATGTTTGAATCTATCTGCAGCTTTGTTGTACATCTGTAGAATCAATATGTGTACCAGGAAATTACATGTATGCAAATTTTAACTGGAAATTTTCTATGTCTGTGGCATGCAGAAGTTGCACATAATACAAGAAAAGTAAAACGTGTTCTTGGAAACAGAGTTACACGTGGAATGATTTATATCTGCTGTGCTGTATGCACTGCAATACAAATCCTGGAACATGAACTGTGGCACATGATTATCTGCTTCTGTTGTCAGATTTGCCAAAGATGGCATAATGTTTATCTGACAGTATACCAGCAGTGAAGTTCTGCAAGAATTATACGTGGATGTTAGTGTGAGAAAGAGAGAGAGATTCTTTGTTGTGTATGTTCTTTACAATTTTAATCCTTTTACTGTTGTGGAAAGTATTATGTGTGATTTCAATGAAGGTTAAGGGGTGATATGTAGGACTTACATCCATAGCAGAAAGGAAACATTTTGAAATTTGATTTGTTTTATAATTTTTTGCTTGTGGAGTTATGGTAAGTAAAATGTGTTGTAAGGGACATCCCCCTCCTCATTTTTTCTCTCTCCCTCTCAAACATTCCCGGTCAGAAACTGGTGTATGCAACTCTTATACACATTTGCCTATGTGTATTAATTGAGTGTGCACTGTATTTTGACATTACTTTCCTTCAGGGATTGAGCTTGTGTTTTTATTTTTTACATAAGGAAATAATTCTGTTAGGTTGATTAGTGTTCTAATAATGGTTGAACCAGGGCTGAGCCTGTGTCAAAGGCTTGCTTTTGATCACAGAAGAATGGCCTGGTGTGTGAACCTCCAATGTCCTTGCATGACGGCTGGGGAAAATATCCAACATGGAATCATAAAAGTGAAACCCAAGGACTACTGTCGTAACTTCAGTAACTTCTCTGTTCTTTGCTGATGAATTTAGAGGATCAAGAGATTTATGTAGTACATAGTAAAATGTTCTGAAATTACACTTTTCTAGAAAATGGTACTGTGTCACTTGATGTTACTGAGAGCCTATCTCAAAATGGTTTGGGGAACAGTATATGTTTTATGGAGGTGTTACCCAGTTGGGCATCAACGTGTGACATTTGCGGAATGTTATTGAAGTTCATCTGCTTCCCTGCTTCTTCAACTTCGACCAGCACTTGCAAGATGAATTCTTGTGCACACTGAAGATATGAACTGGAATACTTGAACATGTCAACTGTATTTCTCAGGCCAAGGGAAGTTTCTTCAGTGAACCGCCACATGTGTGACACTCAGCACACAAATAGGTCTTCAGCACACAAATAAATTGTTTTCCTACTGTACAAGAGAAGTAAATAAAGACATAGTTTACAGTGCAACTTTATTTTGAGGATGTTACCGTGCTAATGAGGGTTTGTGTATTTCTCCAAGGGCTGTTATATGTTATATCTTTCAGTAGAGTTGAATAAATGTGCGATACAGAAGTGTATGGATTTATAGAAACAAGTTGATCACCATCTGTTTTGAAAAACAGTTGATTTTGAGATTCTGATCATTGATGGTCATATCTCAAACAACTTACTGCTTTTTACTTTGCAGTATTCTACGAGAATGCAGATTAATATGCAACTGATGAATGTTGGGAGGTTGGCTGATAGAAATAAAGTGAAATATGCAGTCACAGGTTGATGCTTAGCTACAAGTAACTACTTACTTACTTACTTACTTACTTACTTACTCCATGGAGCAGAGTCCTTCTTGAGAAGCTAACTGGTCTGCAGCTAGTCAAGAAATTCCCCGCATTTTATGGAACCCGAAGACAAGTAACTACATGGGCATCAATTAACTTACTGACGTATTCGTGGATGAGAGCATACATCAACAGAAGTAACTTCTTCTGCTGGCAGATGTTTTTAGCTGATGATGCTGCTCTTGTTTAATATGTTGATCATCTCATTTTTATTCACATTCAAGGATTTTCTGCGTGCCTCAGGGGGTGCAGGGCTTGATCTTACGCTGCTTTAGCGTATACAGTTTTTGGACTAAAGCTCATGAAATTCTCTTGGAAATAAGAGTGTATGAATATTTATAGTTGAACGTCTCCTGTACAGTATTAGTGATTTGAATGTGTTTTTGGCAAATTAAATTACGTTTGTGTATGCATAAATTGTATGTATACCTTTGAAGAGGGTAAAGGCTTGAAGAGGATGTTTTAATAACAGAAGATATCCATGAAGAGGGTGTTGCTGCTTTGGCAAGACAATTTTTAGAACTCAAGGATTGCTACTGGTTTGATTTTATGAGTGTGTCCACCTGGTTAAGAGATGTGGAATGTTGAAAAATAACCGTTATCTGCTTTAAGAAAGAATTGTAAAGGGAGAGAAATATTCAGGAATAGCAGGTCATCAGATATAAACTTGGTGTTATGAAGTTCACATAATAACCAAGACCATCTCTTAAATGTAAAGTGTGGTACTTTCCTGTTTTCTGTAAGAAGAAAATGGCTTGGAATGATGGCATTGATATCCAAATCATTTCCAGAGGATAACTAGTTCACACTTTGAAGCATTGTAACGATTTAGTACATTGATTTTTATCAGCTGGGATCATGCACTTATAAGCAGCATACCGGCAGCAGCAAAAATGGTGCTGTCCCCCTGCCTTTGTGGTGTATGGAAGGGTCTTCTGGTGTAATATGATCCTGTCTTCCCACAGAATTGACAGCAGATGAACGTGAATACGCCTTGATGATCCGAGATGCACAGGCGTCCTGTGGGCGCTATGAATGTATCACAAGCTCACCTGCACGTGGAAGGAAGACAGCTTGGGAACATGAAACTAACTATTATCTCCACAGCATCAATAAAAGTTGGTACCTTCATGGCTGGTCACAGTACTGGTAGCCAGGGCATGTCATCAGCAGCATTTGCTAGGAACATTACATTTCTTTCTTGAGAGGCAGTCTTACGTGACTGCTTTCTAGTTTACATTAAATTGCATGCCAATCTGTGTACCCTTATTGCCCTTGAATGTAGTAATATTATCTTTGCTTTCTTGCCAAAGACTGGGACAGAATTCATTGTGAATTCCATTGTTTTATAAATTTATGTTTGAAATGTTTACCTGCAATTTTCATCTGAATGAATCTCAGGTTGTGTGTCAGTCATTAATATCGCTAGAGACTGCTGTGAAGCAGATAAGTATGACTTGCATAGGAATGCAATATTGTTATTCCTAACATATTCGTTGTACAGTTGGATATTGGTGGAAACTACAGGGTACAGCAGAAACAGTGAGGCATTATAAAGTTTAAGTATGAATTTATCCATGAGGTTATGACAGAATATGTATAATGCATCTATAGCAGTGACTTTGCTGTTCAGTATGTCGTGGAGCCACAACCAGTGGACAGTGCAGGAGTACTGTAAAGCTTTTCATGCAAATGAGGCCCATTATAAATTCACAACAAGGATTCTGATGGCCAAACTAATGGGAAGTCCTTTCCCCAAACACGGGTTCTTAATGGATCAAATCCTGGCATGAAGAAGGCTTTATCATGTGTAAAAACCATCTGACTGACCTTGTTCAGTTGTGTGCCTGAGAATGTTGCCAGTTGTTAACCACAAACCAAGGACTGACAGGAGTATCTTGTAGAGTGACCTGAACTCTCACCTCTGTAAACAAGTTTCACAACTGGCCAGTGACCATGACGACTTATTGGAATTTTGTTACCAGTTTCCAGAAATGATGATATTTAATCCATACATACCAGACAGCATTTTCATTTGCTTGAGCATAACTTTCAATACTTGGCTACAGAAGACCCCCAGGACCTCAGGAATGTACACTGTACAACCCAAATTTACTGTTTGATATACATGGTTGTCTTGTGTGATCACTGTACCACAGCTTCAAAAATGGTGTTAGGACAACTGTGACAGTTAAATTGCATTGCTGTACTCTCATGATTGAAACATTTCTCATATCAAGAATACAGAATCTCTCAGGACATGAAAGTTTGTGTTTTCAGCAAGGTAGTACTATAGCCCATGCTGAGAATTACTGTGGCTGCACTTTACAGTTTGTTTCCTCTGTGGGTGATCTCTTACTTTGGTGGTGTGACACAGCCTGGACGTTCACACTGTGTAACTGCACCAGACCGTTCATTTTTTCAGTGCCTTGCCTTCCATTTCTTTCCTTATTGAGGATAGAGAAGCAGTGAAGAATTTTCTAGTTAGCCAGCAGACTGAGATGAATGTAAAGTGAGAACATGAGAAGGTGCCCACATTTCAGAAGAAACACTTCAGGAAATGATGCAGAGCTTCTTCATATATGTGATCCTGTGTGTTCAACAGGATTGTGATCATCTGTATTAAGATGTACTTTTCGAGAAGTGATATGCAGGAGAAGTCCTTTAATTCAGCATTCTTGATGATTCGGCACTTGATGAAAGTTGTCGCAAGACATGAAGTTCTGCCCTGCATTACTTCCGATGCGTTTACTGATTCTGTGACTTTATTTTGGGTTATCTTGAGCTTTTTGAGCCCATTTAGCTATTATAATGACTTTAAAGGGTCCAGAGATGAGTAAACAAGGTATTGTTGGCAAGAGGAAACACATAACTTTAATGATTCCTCTGAATCGTGAAATAATTATGAGGTTTGAAAGTGGCAAAAGGTGAAGAAAGGTTATGGCTTCATGCAACATTGGATTATCAACTGTCTTATGATATATAGAAATGGGAAGATCAATTATGGTCATTTATGGCATCAGTTGAAAGTGTAAAGGGCCTTTTCCATAACAGACATTGAAAGAGCCTACCTTAGGATAACTGGACAAAGCATTGTGTAAGCAGTTTACAGCAGTGTGTTCTGATGGAAACCGCATGACTCGGCCTGTGATAATTGACAAAGTTAAGTCTATTTGTAGTGAAATGAAAATAACTGACAAGTGCACATTCTCTTAGGGCTGGCTGTGAACTTCTAAAGAAACAGCAGCTGAAGGAGATTTCCAAATGGAATATTTCTCTGATCAACTGTGCAGTCCGTATATAGGATTACTAACAATAAATTACATGTAAGGACTTAGGACAGTAGAGGTACTGTCTGATAATCTGGAGTATCTGATGATGTGGCACCTGTCCAGTCCTGTTGTGCCAGATTCAAGGAAATGAAATGTTTAAGACTACACAAACAGGCTGTGTTCAAAATAAAATAATTTGCGTTTCTGAAATGTTATTCTACTGTATCTAAAAAATGTTACTGCTCTTTGTATGGCATAAGCAATTGGAGCCGTCTCGTGAAAAATGTAAGTCTGATGACATTTGTCATGTTCCACACATCCTGCACAAATGAATGACGATGATGATGAACGAATGAAAAAGACGCCCAATAATAGTAGGGCTTGAAATGTTGATACAGACCGCATGTTGATAATCGGTGTGATTTTGTAATGTTTGTTAATAATACCCAAAGCTGATGGAATGATGCATTGCATTGTGGACAACACTGAACCGTAAGCCATTATAACACATTAAACCTTCAGCAGTATTGTGTACTATCAATGATAATGTTGAAAGAACATCAAAGTGTTGTGGAATTTTTTAAATTGCTCCGCAGAGAAGAAAGGAATCAGATGTATATATGCCTAATTGTGTCTTTTTGATACAGACACTGAAAAATAAAATATGGAAAGTGGAGCTTATATATTGTGTGGAAACAGAGAATTTTACAGTATCACCAGTATAATTCACTGCTATACATTTAACATCAAATTTTGGCAGAAATTTAAAATAAGTAAGGACAGACTTGGAAGATCTATTTTACATTTTTCACATTTTATCAGATTATGAAATTACAGAATTAACAGACACATGTTAGGTCATTAATTGGCATTTGAAGATTTCCACGAGATCACGTTTTATAGAGTGTTTTAGTGCTCAGTCACAAACATAGATGATCACGTTGTAGATGTGTAATCTCAGCAAAGTAATGTGTAGTGTTTCTCCAGAAGAATTGCTGCCACTTTGCCATTTGCAGTAACATCTTTTTGTACAAGTTGGTGGATGTAGAGAAAAATCATTAATATTTTCGTCATGTACTTCTGATTTCCAAATCATTACCAATCCTTTTCACCAAAAAAAAAAACAGTATAGTGTATGGGTATACAAATGATTTGTGTACAGTGGATGGTGAACATTTAGGTCTATGTGCTTGATGCTACTTGTCAGGCAGAATTGTAGGATTCAGCTGTGTGCACTCTTTTATCTGCATATGAAGACACTTGAAGTTTGTTAATATGAAGAACATACAAGATTGCAACCGTCATGTCTTCAAATTTATAAATATTGTTATAGTGAGAATGGGGTATGACTGCAGAAAAGTCCTTGTCATATGAGTTTCAGACTGCTTACAGAATTGTATCACCACAGTAAGGATATTCAGTATATTTCATAACTTCTCAGTGCTTGGGAGCATCTGAACACTAATGCTTTTTGAAACTGAATGTAGACTGTGTGTTAACATGACTAGTGTTGTTGAAGATAGCGTTTACAGTAGAAGAGTATAGAGTAAAAAATAATTTGTTGATTTATGACAAACTTCAAATTGTTCCCTAAAGAAAATAAGGCTGCTGTATTTAATTGGATGACAGTCTTCTGTCTAGCACATCCTTATATGGAACATTACATAACCTTGACTGTGACCATCTTCCTTACGTGATTGATTGCTACAGATTGTCTGTCAGTAAAGTGATGATTTATGGTTATGCAGTTGGCACTAGCAGTTTGCAAGTAAACTAGAAGGATAATCATTGTGACATCTGGCCACAATCTTCTTGCTTTGCTCATTATGGCCAGTATACTAAAACCTGATTGTTGAGTAGATAAGTTATGCTGAGATTGCTGTGTGTGAAATGAGAGTTACATCTGGAACTGCCACAGTATCATCATGATTGTATTATGTTTTATAGTAGTGTTCTTATATATCTGCTGAAACCTTCTTCTTCTGAGATGCAGTGTTCAGAATCCAAGCTTCTAAGCAAGTTGAGCCAGGTTACTACACTGCAGGCATCCACATATGTTCAGTACAGTTCTGAGTTTTTGGCCTGTTCTGCTCAGTACTCACAGGCCATCTAATGGGTGAAACATATGTCACTGTTGTTAAGTAAGGAAAAACTAGAAGCATGCAACTTATTGCAGAATGAAAGAACATGAGGACACAAGATTATTGCGTACGATAATTGAAACAGTTATGAATACGGCAATAGCAAAAACATACAAATATTCCAGTATGTGACGCAGTTGACAGAACACTTGGAATTAATACATGTAAAGGTACACAGAAATTTTCAAAGTTGTGGTCTTCCGTGCACGTCTCTGGAGCTGCAGAAACTGACACACAGCACTTCTGGAAAGTAACAAAATACATACTGCTGGGATAAGGGTTTTATACAGAGTTAAAGCCTGCACAATACTACATGTTTCACACTGAAGACGTAAGTGACTGACAGATTTGTGCAGTTAATCATTCAGGAATGTTGATTGAAGTGGTCTCAGCATATACAGGGAATGAATTGCAGTAGGTTTCCAGAACTGCCCTTAAAATATAAATGTCGGGTGTAACTGGCTTGTTATTAATTTACCAACAGCCCAGACAGTTTCTCTGGATGTTGAGGCATCTTGTAAAGAAGCTGTGGATTTGTAAAGAGCATGAGGGAGAAAGGGTGGCTTTATTTCTGAAGATTTACATACCACAGATTTCTTGTTGGAAAGTGAACCAGAACTAATAAAACCAAGCATATTCTGCAGAGTTGTGTGTTACTCCTATGAAGACGTTTTCTTTTAGATGGATGATGGATATTCTGATGCCTTCTGATTGTAAGACTACTGGAGAATGGATCTCTGTTTATTCTTGGCACTTAATAAAAACTACTAGTACATGAAAATGTGTCACAAATACAGTGAAAAATGGATTGAATATTGATTTTTTTTAAAAGGTCCTTAAGGAATGTAGTTCTGTTCAGGAGATACATAAAGTCATATTCCCATGTTGCGGCATGATGTTACATCTGTTTATGATTGGTAAACTACAGTTGGAATTTTCATGATAAAAAGGGAAAATCCTGCATCTATATTTGTGTGATGGCTTATAATTGTGCAGTGTTCAAACTTACAATAGATGGCTGGAGGTATTCAGGTAGGTGATATGGACAGGTATGAATTGTGGTTCTTTGCATGTGGTCTGTTGTTTGGTATTGGAGAGGTACTGCAGTCATCAAGGAACACTTCAGAACACAAGCCTATAACAGTATGCTGTATGCTGTATTAATCACAAAAATGCCAGAAGCACAATTGAATTATCTCTAATGGTTGATGTCATCAAGAATACTGTATTGGATGTACATTTGTCTCATGAATAGATATTCGTAGATGAACAAGTAAGCTCATACTTTCAGTAGCTTGAGTTCAAAAGTAATATGTATCTTCCAGAGTTAAGGAATTGCACAGTGGCTGTTAGTACACAGTAACAGCATTAGCGATTTACCGCACTTGCCACGCTACTGAATGTCACCTGCACTAGCTAAAGAATTATTTTGTGTGCTGTATAATTAAAATTTTCTGCCCATTTTTATGCTCTTATTGTGTATCATGTATTTTTTGGTATACTGGTGCATTTGGAATTGTATATTGTAGTTCAAAACTTGCATTTTACAAACATCGCTCAACTGTCAGCAGTATTTCATGCATCGCTGTGGTAGTGTCATCTCCGCACAAGGAGGAACTTGGGAACCTTTGTACATTCTCTGGAGCTCAGAAATTGTCTACACCTGCATGAAGATATTTCATTGAGTAACCGTTTTATTATCAAGTACAGTGTTGTTGGTCACATTGTTTATTGATAAACCATCAGTAAATCATAAAAGAAGCAACTGCCTCTGTTTTACCCTGAAGGTGGAGGCAGCATGTTCCTCCAAAACTTTGGTACCTACCTACCAAACTCCTCAGCATCACATCCCAGAAGACTGTGAAAGGTGTGGTTTTATTTATAAATGCTGTTCTATATTAGGCTTCAAGAAAACGAGGAATATGCGATAGCCTGCATCTGGTTTTAATGCTGTAGTTTGGAATGGGGACATGAACTGGTGCTTGTTCTGATAATTTCTTTATATAACCTCCTGATGTGGTGCAGTGTTAATGCCTGTGGCTGGAAGAGGAAGAGGATGGATGATTAAAAACACAGGACATTGGAGAGTACCAAGAAAGCTGCCCAACTGTTGCTCTGGAGTCAAGATTTCTTTAAGACGTGAGATATAAGCCAATGGTATATTTGTGTAATTGTAGGCCTTCAGTTCAAAGCATTATCTTAACAGTGTGACATAAGTGGACACAAGCTGAGCTTGAAAATCAAAGAAATGTCACCTCTCTACTGTGTACTTAAAGTGAGGTCCCAGTCACAGCTATGAAGGTTTTCGCTAGAATTTTAATAGAAAATAATAAAATGTCACCTTTCTGTCCATATATGAAATGTATTTCATAGTCTTATATTTTTATACCATAAAAGTTAATTCCAAGACACATCATGATTAAAATGGAATTAAGAGCCAAGAACCGCTGAATTAAATTTTTTAAAATAAAATTTGATACTGGAAAGTTTTTGCCAAAAGTTGCTTAAAATCGGGTAAAAATAATGGAAATTTGCAAATTGAGCACAGCTCGTTGATTTTTTATTGAAGTGAAAAAAGGCACTTTTTCAGACTAATGTTGTATGTGAACATATCCCACTTTGTTAATGTTACAAGAAATAATAGAAGTAGCACTTCATAATGTTAGAGTATATTTTCATATGCATGTTACAGATTGCAGAATGTTCTATCAGAATTTCTGATAAAATGCATAGAAGTAACATAATAAGTTTTCCTGTAAAATGTAAACAGAAATATGCAATTGACGGCTTAATTTCAAGAAGTACATGAAGTTTAAATATACCAACAGAAGTACCTGTCTTTCATACAGGATGCTTACTTTCCAGATCATATCACAGTATATTTTAGTAGCAAAAACTTAAAGAATGAATAATACTTACATTAAATTCCAAATTATGTCCCTGTAATTAGAAAAGGTTTGGTCTGAAAACTGAAACTGCATCCAGAAACTCTGCCACATTATTTCCCCATCATTATGACAGCTTTGACAACCATACATACTGGCAAGGGTATGGTGTAAATGCCTTATTGGCTACAGCATGAAATTTTCAGTGGGAAAATAGAGGAGAAGTTACATCGGAGTGCCTGCCTCAGAACTGAGCCACGAATCTTCTGAAATTACAAGAAACTAGTAGTGGAACCATTACTCCAACAGAAGCCTGTTTTGAGAAGATGCAGATGTATAGATTCCGGAATATAAATTGGCTGCAGAAATCCAATTATACAGTTATTATTCTGAAAGCAAGAATTTTATCAGGCAGACATTTATTTTTGAAGTTGTATTCAGTGTCTATGCAGAAACATGTATTAACCTTTATTCCAGACACAAAGTAACAGAAACTGTAGACATTTGCCAGTGCTGATTATATTGATGCTCTGTATGTCTGTGACATTCAGCTATTTTCATTATGTTACGATTTCTGCATGAAGATACTTTCAACTCAGGCCAAGAGTAGATCATACTAATAACCACATCCTGTGAATGTGGTGTGAATTGGACTGATACACTTGTCTGCTTGTGCAACATTCTGGGTGGTGTCTTTAGTGGTGTGCTTCGATTTCCTTCTAGTGGCATCTTCTGTTATAATAGCATACTTAATTACTTGGGTCACTTAAAATTACTAGGACAGCATGGTGGCGAGCACACAGCAGGAAGGAATAACAGCGGGCTTGTTATATCAGTACAAGTTGAAGTTTTCCTATTGCTTAATTAAGATCTGTGCAAAGAAGATGTATGGGGAGTTGGCATATAGCCCTTTACATTCTTAAACTTGGAACTAGATGAAGATGATTGATCATGTGATTCCCTGGTCATACCTCCAGGGGAAGATCTGCTGGGACCCACTGTCATCCAGCCAGTAGCCTAGTCATTGTACTGACCGAACTGTCCAGGCTTCCAGTGTTTATACTAAACAAGATGTTGTACATGCGTTTTGATGAGAATCTTAAGAGTGCTGCTATTAATGTATGTTTTTTGCATTGTATTTTGCAGCTTTTAGGAGGTTGGTACCAATTTTGCAAAGTAGTCTCCAGAATCGTCATAAAGTCTAATGTTTCACTTATGGAATATGCCCTTCTTGTTTAACCACTAATAGTAGCTGTTGCTGTGTAATTGCACTTCCAAGTGATGGGATTAAATTTCCCAGTAGCATGGAAGAGCATTTTCATCTGTTTGCCTTATTTTGGTGCAGTGTTTTTGGACTAAATTGTATAAATGATTCATGTATTGTGTTTATGCTTGTGTAATATTTATATTACTTTGTAGTTGTATGTTTTGGAATATGTTGGAAATTTTGTAAGCCATAAACAGAAATGTGAAATATGAAATTGGGAAATACACACATTAAATTGTGTGAAAATTGGCTCGTGATGCTGCTGCAAGTACTGTGCTGAAAGTGATTGACAGATTCGGATTTGGGTCAGTAAGAACATTTTTATTGTTGCTGGACACTTCAATAATGTGGGAGCATTTTGAGGCATTGTGGAAGGAATATTAATTAATATACATAGAATCTGAAGTTTGTAGATACGTTTCTGATAGTTGCTGCTTTGCGGACATGCATGCCTGTTTTGCCCTTGCAGGAAGACTCCTTGGTGTCTGATACCAAGTTTATGTGAAGAATAATAATGCGAAGAATGTGGAGTGTTGAAGGTGCAGGTCCACAGATCAAGTGATTTTGTTTTTGAAGTGGAACATTGATTGAATTGTCACTGAAGATATAGTATCATGTACATTGAAGATGTTAAACTAATAAAGCAAATGCAGTTCTTGCAGATTGGAAATGTAATGAGTTCTGAAGAATTAAAACAAGTGTAGTTATGACTTAAGTGCTGATTGTTTACAACTACGGACACAGTGTGAAAGTCAAATTATGAAGTTTTTTGGAAGGGCTTACAGTGATTCCAGTTGATGTTTTGTGCAGGTTCTGCGATATTGGGTGGTCCAGTTGGTTGTGTAGGCCATTTGAGGGTAATAAGCCTTGGATTTTGCAGTGTATATTTTCAAGATACAAAGAATTATACATTGAGTTATGTGTAGAAGGCATACAGATTGGAAAATGTTCAGATTTTACAATGCAAATTATCTTGAAACAAATGATTGACTGTTTTTATAGTGAGACAACTATCTGACATAAATAATACTGTTTTAACCTAACAGGATTCTGATTAAGGTCCAACATTTGAATCTAAGATATATTATGAGATACATGTATTCAGAGCCGACAAAACAAGAATGAAGTCTGTTGGACAAAGATGAGTAAAAAATGGATGTGGGAACCAGGATAAATTTATTTGTGGACTCTGAAAATGAAGGCACCACAGTCCTTAAGTATTGGGAACTGCTTGCCCATTATCACACAGCATGACATACCAGAAGACTTGTATCTTCAAGTCCTTGGAGTTTGACCAAGAGCAGATAATGGGAGAACTTAAATACATATATTTAAATACAGTGGTTTGGTTATAGTTACAAGTGAAACTAAAGAATGTATACTGAATTACAGTATTGTTAACATAATAATTAAAGTAGTGCTGTAATTACTGGCACTCTGCTCATAAGATGCTAAACAAATGAAGTGTAAAAATCTAAGTATTGCATTTAAAAAAACATTATTTTGTGGCACTTGCGTATGTTACTGGGAATGAAGAAATACACAGGAACAGTAATCTGCAGAAAGTTGAGTTGTTATCATTATTAAGTAGCCTGGTAAGATGTTATTTTGATGAAATGTGTTTATAACATAGATAAAGAAACCTGATTGAATTTTCTGTGTTTCCTGTGATAAGCATCCTTGCAGTGGTCTGTTTTCTAGCCAAGGAGTTGTGTTTTTTTGTTTCAATAAGAATCTACAGAAATTCTTCAGTGGATGAGCCCAGATCTGAAACTAAAGTGTAAGCCACCAACTGTAAATAACTACTTTATGAACAGTCCTAAAGAATTAGAGCTGTGGGCTGCTTGAATTTGTTTTCATTGTTGATTTAATTAACAACCCCCATGTTTCCTTTGTAACTGATAAACTAAATAATGAAACTTATAAATGTACAGAAAACTGTGTTGATTATAAATACCAGTCACTGAATGATGTTCAGGGAAGTTTATGCGCAGTACATTAAGCCATCACATGCATACTAACAACATACTGGTTACAGAACAATGTGGTTTTAGGAAAGGGTTATCAACTAAAGATGCCTTTGGACTAATCTATTCCATAATAATAATTCCAAATTATTAACCAAAAATTACGTATTGGAGGAATTTTCTGTGATTTGACAAAGGCTTTTGATTACGTGAATCATTAAATTTTGTTAGCTAAATTACATTTCTATGGAAATGGAGGATTATGGGAAGATTGGTTTAGGTCCTGTTTAACTGATAGAAGTCAGAAAGTTGAAATAAAACCACCTAATGCAACTAAAAATTTTTTTCCCCAACTGGGGTACATTGAAACATGGAGTTTTCCAATGACCTTTGCATGAGAATAAATTCTGTATCAGAACCAGTATTATTTACTGATGATACTAGTGTCATAATTTCAAGCAGAAATTTCAAAGATTTCTGATCATTATCAAATTTAGTTGTCCCTCATATGATTGAATGGTTTACTGCCAATAAGTTAATTCTAAATTTAGGTAAACAATAATAATGAAATTCATAACAAAGAATTTATTACATTCTACATTACATATTGGTTATAAAGAAAAATATGTAGAAGAGGTTGTGAATTCCTTGTTTTGCAAATTGATAACCACTTAAATTGAAAGATCCATATTGAATAAATGATTCCCAAGTTAAGTGCAGCATGTTAGATCCATGGTCCTTATCAGTAACATTAACACTCTCAAATCAGTTTACTGTGCATACTTTCATTCTGTTATAAAGTATGGAGTGATTTTTTGGAGGTAACTCTTTATACAGTGGGAAGATTTTCACTTTGCACAAGAACATTGTGAGAATTATGGCTGGTGTACAACCCAGAACATCATGTAGTAGTCTTTTTAAACAATTAGAGATTCCATCTGTTCCTTGCCAATACATTAATGAACTTCAATATCATTAATCAGAAAAATTTTCAAACAAATTCATCTATACCCAGTATTAGTACAAGGAATAAGCACCATGTTCATAGACCAAATTCCAGCCTATCTTGTTTTCAAAAAAGTACATTTTATGCTGACATCAAACTTTCCAGCTGTTTGCCACTGAGTCTGAAAATCCTCAACAATGACGAGGAAAAATTCAAAGCAGCCTTAAGTTGATACTTAATACACACTCCTTTTACTCTGTATATGAAGTTTTTATATGGAAAGGTGATCTATAATACTGTTTTGTAAGATGTTTGTATTATTTTTTATACCATAAAAATTGCACATATTTGTGTATTTGTGATTGTTCCACATCCTACTGTCATTATGACAAACTTATGGATCCATGGAATGTGTGTGTGTGAGTTTATATGTATGCATGTATGTGAAATACTTTGTACAAAATTATTCACTCTGTACGTGGTATTTATCACTGCCTGATGATATTTTGTTCTTTAAATCTTTATTTTCTCATGTTGTATTCTTCAGTTTCCCTTCATAAGTGTTTGCCTTCTCCGTAATATTGTTGTTTCATATATTTCATTAACTCAGTAACTGGATTGTTATAACAGGACACCTTGTCTGTTTATACATCCTTACGCTGTTTAAATTTGGCTACCCTAGTTTTAGTATTAGTTTCCATTCCCTCTAAATGCGTACTATGAAGTCAATTTTGGTGGGAGTTAAATGTTAAATTGAAGATTTTAGACATATTTTCTTGTGCTGTAGTATAATATTTTTACATTTGAAGTATAATGAGGAGATCTAGTAAGAAAAGGTAGGGGCTGAGGGGTAAAGTAAGGGGGAAATCTACTCATAATGGTACAGTGCCATGGAGACCTAGATGCATCCCGCTGTCCGTGCAGTGACTTGTGTTGCCTTTGTTAGTGCAAAATGGGAAGGAGAATAAAGGTGGTATTGGCATTACTGGGCTATTTCCATTGGCTCAAGGCAGCTTTAATTTATCCTGGAAAAGTCTGCCCTTGAAACGGTGCAAATTAAACATGTGGGAGGAATCATGACTATGTTGTAAATAAAATAGCACTTGTGTATTTTATTAACAGGAATTTTGAGTGGTGGGGTCAAGAAGTGTAATGTTCGAGGTTGTGGGACCTCTTGTATTAACTTTCATAGACAAAGAGAGGTATCACTGAAGATTATTTTTTTATAATTCGTTTAATGAGAAAGTCTACCTTTTCTGAACAATACACGCTTTCTGTCCATAGTTTCTCTTAAACATATTTGATCCAAAATGAGATATCAGTTTTTCATAAGTTTAAAATGTGTAAGAGCAGTATTATTTAGTATAGAACAAGAGTTGGTAATTCCACTGGCATTGTGGGTAGAGAGAAAGATAGGCATAAAAATGTTGGTATTTGGGTAGTCATTGTATTAGCAGTGTACACATTGGAAGCAGTGAGTTACAGTTACGTATCAGCTATCTTAAGCAGATCAAAATATTTTACATAGTCTGTATGTAATTGTTTTAACCTTTCTTTAAAAATTACAGAAGTCTCATTTTCCGAAAAGGTTCCTTGTATGGCAACGATATTACCACTACCTTACTTGCAATGTGGTGTTTTTATGAAAGAAACTAAAGGTACCCAAATCAGTTGCTCTTGAATGGCATGATTTTCATACGTGATTTCTTGATAAATTTGTGTGGACTTGGCAGCTGTTGCTGTTAAAAATTGTTTAGGGTTTTTGTTTCAAAGTATCAGAACAATTCAGTAAATTCATGGCAGGTTTTAAAATAGGTCACATTAACAGCTGTGATTGTGGACTGTAATGTTCCCATGATGGGTAACATGGTATGGCTTATACCCACAAATAATGCATTGAATTATGTTGCAACAGAAATTACCAAGCTTACATATCAGCAACATGCTCTACTACATTGCAAAGTAATAAAAACCATAATTTTGCAATATAACGTTTCTTATCCTTGGACTGTCTTGACAGTGTCATTACGGTTAACTATGAATTTAACTTAATTTGATGTATGGTTATGGTTGTGGAACAATAAAGTAAGCATTCAGTTTCACTACATTCATAAAACATCATTGGTTGTCTTAGGGTGAAACTGTTTTCTGCTTGTTTTCATTGTGCTTCTGGTTGTTTTTGTGATCCTGCAGCAGAGTCAAAACTATAAAAGCCATTAATATGTTTTGATTTTAGTCTAATCTTAATTGCATATGAGCTTCAATTACAGGAATGCTGGTGAATTTCATAATTTTTGTATGTAGTTCGTAATACCAAACAACACAGTGATGTTCCCATAATGACCAGGTCTTCATTTTGTGGGATGAGGTAAGCTGTCCATAATATCTTTAAGCTGTTGACATTTGTGGTGTCACACATGAAGTTTTTTGTTGTAAGTTGTGACTTTGATATTGGTGAATTTTTTTTTTTTAAGTATTCAAATATTCCATTTATTCAAATGTTCCATTCTTACTGTTGTGGTTACAGAGCTAATTTGATGGTTTGTTTTATATGTCTGTATATTAGAACTTCAGAAGTATGTCTGCTTTGGAGATAAACTTATCACATATTAAAAAAAAACTTTACACTGTCTGTATTTGGCAGAGGCATAATTTTAAGTGCCAGTAAGTCTTTCAGGAAATTGTAGCTATTCTAGTCATTTCTTGTTATGAGTTGTGGATGAGATTTTAGTATTAATCTGCAAATTAATTGGATAGGAACTTGACAATCTGAATTGTCCATTTGCTGCACTTTGATTTTTTTTTTTAAAGCTTATTGGTAAGTTGGTGAAAATGTGATAATGACTGAAAAGTAGTGTCCTGTATATACTTATACATCTTCATGTCAGTTTCTTGAACATGTTCACATAGTACAGTACCTTAGTGTCATTGTAAGAATGTTCCAGTAAAGTTTTTTTTTAATTGGTTGATCCTGGCATTATGATAACAGATAGGATATTATCATTATTATTATTATTTCTTTGAAGTTCTTGTGGCCCATCTGTCTTTTTTTAGGCCCTTGTCTCCTACTATTGTAAAATTCCTTTTAGAGATTTCAGCAGAGATATTTGACAAGATGATGTGCCCAGTATATTTGGGGCATTACTTCTCCGCAGTCTCTCACTCCCAATTTATCTTCCATGAAAACATATGTTATATTTTGGTGACTGCTTTTAAGTATTTAAAAATTCAAGAAGTTGATGAAGGTGAATGATATGGTCCAGTCACATCATTTAAATTGGAAACTAATACTGTCATTCTCCTGCTTTTTGTCAAAATGTTCCAAATGCCTTACATGTCCCTGCAGCAAGCAGACACATTTACAATGAAAATCAGCATATTCTGGGTCTTTTTTAAAATAAACTTCTCTGTCTGTGGTGTGTACGTGCGTGCACGTGTGTGCACGCATTAGTTGGTGTGTAATTTGCGTGATGTTTATTTACAGGGCTTGAGTTGTGTGCAAGACACCTGTTCCCGTCACCTTGACTGTGAAGATTACAGTCTTCTGAGGTGTAATACCATATAGTCTAGTAAAGGAGTACCAACATATCAGAGGATAGTTCTGCCACTGTTGTCATTGTAGACCATCTGCCATGATGAAGGCAGCAGGGTCCTCTGCATTGTGAATGTAACACTTCTGGACTATATTGTGGCACATTCCAGATGACAGTGATCTTCAATTCTTGTGTCTAATGCGGTGCTGTTTTTTCATGTAGTTATAGGAAGTTTCAAGTAAAATGACTGCAGATCACAATGCTGGCTGCTTCAGGTTATATACATTAGCAGCTGGGTAGGGAATGAAAGGTTTTCTTGGCTTATTCTGCTTCATCTGAGGAGGAACTATAACTTTTACATGAGCCTACTGCATAATGACATAACTGTCAAGATATTGCTTGTATTGTTTTTCTTGTAGCAGCCACGAATTTTGAACTACTTTTAATATATGCTATTTGGAAGAAATATATGAAATTTATATACAGTTATAATATTACCACATGTTTTTAGGAATAAAAATCTAATTTGGTAACCATTTTTTAAATTTTTATATGGTTGAATTAGATTTCATAAAGCCTTACTGCACCTTCAGTTAATTAGATCCATGCTTGAGCAGTTTTAATCTGATATTAGTTCTGTTTGTACTGGATAAAGAACGTAAGCATATTTGAGAAATGTTGTGAGCATTTCTGACATCATAGTTATGGGTCCAGTTCTGCTTTCACAAGCAGAACTGCTGTTATGGCAGTTTTGGTTCAGAAGTTTTTTTCCCCCAACTTAACTTGTGTTTAATACATTATTAGGTGAGGGATCACATCCAATCTTCGCCCGTGAAGAGATTTTACAGGCATCTACTAGGCCAAGTAGCAGTCTGATCGATGAGCATCGTAGAGTGGTAGCCATTGTGGATGAAACACCACCAATACAGGCCCCAGGTATTTAAGAGATAAGGCTAGAAGACCAGTAATACTTCCATGTGTGTGTCAGTTTCTGATATTCCATTTAGTTGATTGTTTTTGGAAATGGATTTTTCTGTTGAAGGAATTTGTATGATACATGGTAATCACATTAACCCTTAGGTGACTAATGTCATATATATATATATATATGGAGCACCCATTCTTGATGTTTCTAGATCACGCACGACGACGCAGCACAGTCGGTAGGACTCCTCTGGACGAGTGATCAGCTCGTCGCAGAGA
>Ga0268261_10000447_pt1 | contig 25689 bp, 14 predicted proteins | sample TergutNc150P1_FD_190353 | JGI IMG/M metagenome (GOLD analysis project Ga0268261, IMG submission 190353) | Nasutitermes corniger P1 segment gut microbial community from laboratory colony in Florida, USA - Nc150 P1 (SPAdes) (version 2) | ecosystem: Host-associated > Arthropoda: Insects >... | reverse complement strand
TATTATTATTATTATTATTATTATTATTATTATTTAGTATTCCAGCGATCCACCAAGTAAATATAGAACTTGTCAACACATAATTACATAAAAACAGTACAGAGTAAGTCACTACAATAATACAGTAAACAAATCAACAACAGCAACATGCACAATATAAGTTTCTGGGGCAAATTTATAGTGTCTGCTTACCTTCAGATAATTCATTATATGTGTATGGTAAGGCTACCATGTCTATACACTGATAACTATACCACTTACTGACCTATGTTCTTCATAATTTTCACTAGTACAGTCATCACTATTTTACGTTTGTCAGGCATAATTTCAAAGCACTGTAATGTCGTCATAGATAAAATATTAAACACTTGAAGAAAGATGCATGCAATATTTGTTAAATATTCATTATCCACTTCCATACAAAAGTGCATAGGTGAATTTTGAATGTTCATCATTCATGGCCATTATAACCCTCTCAACGGTACGCAGGTACATATCCAGCAACAGCTGCCTGCCAATTGGGGAGTACAGCTGGATGTGTACAGCCCAAAATTTCACACTAAAGCATTGTATGGATTTACAAACCTGACTAGCTTATCTTTTCAGAAAGTAATTGCTATAGTTTTTCCAAAACTTCATGTGTAGTCCAACCAATGCAGGAACCCACAGCAAATAATATGACTTGAATGGACTACCTGCATGTCAATCAGTTTGATAGGGGTAACATCCTTGTTATACCACGTCCTGTGATCGTGTAATTGACGGAGAAGCTCGATGGGAGGCTGAGCCCCATATTCCTCCTTCAGGGGCATGTTCACATCATCCACAAACAATATGAACTGTTTGCCAAGTGGTGGGCCATACACTCCTGCAACAAGAAGAATGTCCTACAAATATTTGTATTCAACATAACTTCTCCCCCCCCCCAAAGGTGTGATCTTCTTGGACGTAACAAAATGTAGTCTGGTAGATGTGTACTGATAATTCAGAGAACACTACAGATGAAGATACTGATATGACTAGGGCAGAGGACTGACCAGGTCATTGGAAGAAGGAGTGGAATTAAGAGTGCAAAGAAGTATAATGAGACCATAAAATGGCCAATTATAACTGGAGTGTGTGGGACAACAGAGAATGAAAAACCCTCCTTGCTGTCTTGTTCATTGCTCCTGTTGATTCCACTCAGCAAATTTTTGCACACATACAACCTTTTTATGGTACATTATCCAAAAACATCACACTATAAAGGCTGCAAACTTTTCTAAGATCTAGCATCATGCAACATTTCAGTATACTAAAGATAGTGCCACTCATACCTCACAAGTTTGAGTGTCTGTCATGTTGTTACTACTGACTGCAGAAAACTGAAATATATTGCTTCAGGTTTTACACTGGTGACATAACATTGTACCAAGTGTTGTGAAAATAGAACAACCAGTTTAAAGACTGAATTGTTACGATCAACACACACACAAACACGCACACACACAGAGCATGGCAATAACACAGACATTATTTGTGCATGCACATGTGCCTCTGTGTGTGTGTGTGTGTGTGTGTGTGTGTGTGTGTGTGTGTGTGTGTGTGTGTGTGTGTGTGTGTGTGTGTGTGTGTGTGTGTGTTCACTGTTGACAAGCAGCAGTCTTAAGCCCAAGAACAGTAAACACTCACTGATGAAATTATATTCTCTGCATTACCAGAATGTGTTGCATAAGGATAAGAATTCCTAACAAATTGTTACTGCAAAAATTTCATCAAAATGAAAAATAATTACTTTAATGATAGAAATGTCCTCAACATGGTAAGGATTTCTAGGGAAGTGGTGACAGCTATATACAGAAATAAACAGGCAGGCAGGCAGGCAGATAGGAAGACAGGCATTTGGAATGCAACAGTGACTTTTAAAATGTGACATCCCGTTGTGATACAAATACCCAAAGGTAAGAAGGGTATCATTAGTCACAACAACCTTCATACATTAAGTTGAAATTTCTTCAGTAAACTCAAATACAGAAAGAATAAAAAAAAAAACTGACCTTTCCTCCGTCTGTCAAGTTTACTCATGATGATATCTTGAGTCTGACTGGCCGAGGTTTGTGCAGAGAAATTCATGAAGAGTGGTTTATACACATCTTTATTCACCTTATGAAGCAAAGTGTCCTGCAGAAACACACACAGACATCAGGCTACACCCAAATTTGTAAACATGTATACTTTCCATGCTTCTTCTACCTACAGTTCTTCCTCAAGTAACATCAATTTGCACATTACTGTCAGCATTTTCTTATTGATGAAAAATTAACACCCAGTACTGCACAACATTCCGTGCTTCAAACAAACAGAATACATAAAGAAATGAGTAAACTTCTTTCATAATGTACAGAATGTCTCAGGACTTAAGGTCAATACTTCAGGATCTAATTCCAGAAGTAATTTACACATGGGTATGATTTGCAACAGGGACAAACAGCTATGAGTACTTACATTAAACTGAATAAAGTAGAAACAAATGAAGTAAATTTACTGAGATTAGCTGTTAATATACAGTTTCAATCACATAGTTCACAACTCATGTAGTTAGTTAAAAAAAGACAGGAGATTTCTTGAAAATCACTGAGCCAGAAAATAATTAAACCTAAACTGAAACATCAGCATAAAGACTGATTGGTTCTTATAGAATGATGCTGTATCAGCTTTAGTGGTTACTATTTAAAGTATGATACTAATCCTATTTCAGTCACTCTCAATCAGATTTATCAGTTTCTAACTAAATAATTATGACAACTATATTTTGAAGCACCTAAGCAGGGGTTATTTTACCCTAAAACTACAGAATTGCATTCTGTACATCCATTTACCGTTATATAATTTGACTTGCCCGTGCCAGTGGGCCCCACAAACATGACTGGGCTGTGATGCATGACAAGCTGCAATATCAGAGCAATACTGCGAATTGTCTCTACAGTCTGCACTATTATCTGGTTGGCAGGAATATCACGCGGAATTGGAGGCACAGAACTGAGGTCAAATTCCCAAAGTTTCCATTTCCCTTTGCCCTGAAATCAACAATAACACAAACACAATGAATTATGCCTAGCCACAGAACTTTGTGACAATACAAGTTTTAAACAGAACTTATCTCACAATTAGCAACATTTCTTATGGTTGGAAGCAACACTGACTGACTGACTGACTAACTTCATCTATTGAATGACTGGTCCATTGATTTATTCATTGATACATTAATTACAGTTGTACCAACTACTGGAATTCTGAGTTGGCTAATGATACCGTATCTACTGCTACACAGGGGTTTAGCTGGGGTGAGGGGAGAGCAAGTTTTGTGGCTGTCTCAGGTGGCAGATTCAAAGAGGCAACAAAATGAATATTTTAGATGAAAAACATTTAGGTGCTCAACAAATTTAACATACTAAGTCAAATAAAAGGAAGTTTATTGAATGTAATTTTTAAGTCAATAATTTCTGTTGAGGGGTGACCACTGTGATTACTTGCCCCAAGAACCAAGAAATCTAGCCATGCCACTGCTATAATATGCACATGTGTTAAAAACAATAAAATATTATCTCATGTCCTAGCATGAACCAACAATGGATCTAATTCTTCTGTGAACAAGTACATTCATTTACGATTCTATGGGCATTCGGTTAGTACTCGTGAATTATTTTTAAGTTTCTGTCTAAGTACATTATGTACGTACTCACTGATTGCATATTCTGAGCTGATCACATTTCTTTGTATAAACTTGATTTGATTTATTTATTGTATTATAATCACAAACTATTATTATATGTATTATTGTAGTGACTCATTCTGTACTGTGTATGTTGTTATCTATTGACAAGTTCTATATCCACTTTGGTGGATCACTGGAATTCTAAATAAATGATTATGATATCCTGTTATGGAACAATAAAGTTCTGTACAGTCAGTACAAATGTAACCTGAGTCAATTTAGCTGCTTTTCCTCAACCTGCTGACTGCTTTTCATAAACCCTGATATAAATATTATGTCACAAGAGGCCACCTGAACATGATAATTATTAATAACAACATAATGGACACATGAACTTGTGGGTAGGAAGGTTACTAGTGACATCTCATTTAGGGTCTTCAAATTAAATATGGTAACAGATCCTGCAAGCTATAAAATTTTTGTAGATGTAACTTTATGGTAAATGCAAAATAACATAGTGGCCCTAAAGCATTCCTCTTACTTTCCCATCAGAAGTTTTTTGATGAACTGAATAATTATCAGCTGTACAAGCAAGATCATACAACAGTGGACTCAACTCCAGTTTCAAAATGACTTGTTCTGATATCTGACCTCTTTAATGAAGCGGTAGTCATACACGAGTCCTTGAACTGGAATCGGGAATATGTATGGTTTGAGGGGTGGTTGCACATTCATTGGCAGTCCAAACTCTTCCTTCAAAGCTTCAGGAAATTCCTTCTCAAGCAGCCCTCGAAACAGGATGTTGAACCTAGCACGGCCCTGCGTGTCCAGTGTACCACCCAGTGACCATATGCATGAAAAGAAGAACACACCCTGCATACCAGCAGGTTATACAACACACTCAGATTTTGTTACTGTCTTGGATTCTGTGCCATGACAAGAAAATTTATTATTGTCTTTACTCAGCATTTCACATGAAGCAAACAGTTCATTCCTAACAGAATAGTGTATTATTGGACACAACTAAGCAAGAAAGTTTATGAAATACATTTGAATTCATATTAACCATTTCTGTAAGCTACAAACAAGGCAACTGCCCGAGAAGCACTGATCTTTCTGAGTTTATTTCAGATTTAATACTATAACATCAGCAAAATAAATATGTCCCTGTAACAACTGCCAACTAGCAAGGGACTTCTCAACAGTAAATATGTGTATTATAAGTTACTAAGGAAATACATGGAGACTGTAAAGTTTATTTACATAAAAGCTACCATAGGAAAGCCTGAACACTGAAGTATTTGTGACACTAATGGAAGAGTTCCAATGCCATGATTTTTGGTTGAGAAACAGCTGTCAGCAAACCTAAAATCACACATTTACAAACATCAAACGCAGGGCTTTGCAGAATCCCTATGCAGGAATTGCAAGATATCCCTCCACTATATGACTGTAGCCCTAAAAAACTAAAATGCACAGCTCCTTTAAAAAAGAAACAACTCAATGTAACACAATTACTTCTCTACAGGCAAGTCACCAAAAATAATGACATTTTTAAACATACTGTGTGATAAGGCAAACAAAAGTAAAGAAAAACTATATTCCTTATGTTGATAACAACTAATCACGAAGTCAAAGCATCATTAACAACTAAAAACAAGCCAGCTGTTCAGCTTGTCATAAAACCCAGTCCTCCATTTTGAGAATATATGCAACTGACGTGAGAAAAAAATGGGTGCTTACTTCTAGCTGGGCTCGTTGATCCAAGTCCGACATTTTTTGCACATTCTTCTCATCGCAGAAGTCATCCATGAATGTGTCAAACAAATTCATCATTGAGCACATCAAATTTGCATCAGAGGACTGAGTGAGCTCCTGTAATGAGAAGGAAGCATGATACTTATTGGCATCTGAAATCTTGGGTCATATTAACTCTGCTGCAGGCTACAGAAGGACCGCATAGCACACTTCTGTGCCCTAGAAAAGAGGTAGGAAATTTTTAAAATGAGATATTTTTTATAATTTTACAATCTTTTGATATTTTTACAAATTTACGTGCAACTAAAAACAGACTCAAATCGTCAGCCAGATCCGATCACAGCAGATCTAGCACAATGCCCCTCCCTGGCTGAATTACCTGACTAGCAAGGACAGAGCAGAATGAGACTGTTCAAATAAAAGTAATCATTATTTGAGCAACTGCAATGATTACTATACAGTTTTATCATTGATAAGGAAGGCTGCGAAATCCAATATCAGAACACAGACACATATAAGTACTCTCAGGTAAGTAACCATAGCAGGGACATCAATCCCTAGATATCTATGGTGCATGTAAGAAAGACTGGGAAAGGAAATTAGTATGTACACACATTGAAACCTCCTTTCCGGATGAGATGAAGGAGGGGGTAGCTGAACCGGAGAATCATGTGGCGCAGATTTATTATATTCTGCTTATGCAGAGTAGGAGGCAACGTACTGAGCCATGATTCCAATAGAGGCTCCCATCCAAGAGCCGCTGGATCCATGTAAATCATTCCACAGCGAGAAACCTGGAGCAACATTAGAAACATAAAGAATTAACATAATTAATGCTAATGCCCATCGTTCTGTCCAAAAAATATTTGATTACTGCACATAAAAAAACTTTGATCACAAAACTCAGAAGAAAATACCACATGGGACACTTAGCCAAAGATGGGTGGAATGCTAAAATGAATCTTAAAGAAAGATAATATAAAAATATAGATTCTACTGAACTGGTTTAGAGCAGGGTCTAATGTGTGGCTTTTGTAAACAGTTTTGAATTTTTGGGCTAGATCCAGGGAAGGTGTTTTTGATTAGCTGATGAACTATTAACTTTTCAAGAAATATTCTGTAACAGGGAGTTCTCCAGCTTTCTTTCAGATGGCCACTGTCTATCGGGTTCACCATTCGGTTTCTGTGTGCATGTCTGATGTCCCCATCTGCATTAAGTGTCTAGCTCATCATAACCTGTATTATTTAATAATTCTAACAATGTCAGGTGACATGTAAAACTTGTGTAGTTTCTTGTTTTTTAGGATCCTTCTTCCAGCACTTGTTTCATCAATCTTAGACCCAAATATTTTTCTGAGCACTTTGTTTCCAAACCCTTCAAATAATACAACAATGTTAATGCAAAAAACTTAGTGCAAACCTTGGCAAAATGGGATCCAAACAGTAAATATCTTCATAAGTTTCTATGTTCAAGCAAAATACACACACACAATGAAAGAAGAAATATAGCCTGTCAATGCACAATTTGTGCACTGTTAGGCTACATTTCTTCTTTTATTGTGTATTCTAGAAGTACAATGGGAATACCACACTTTAAAAAACACAAATACAATAGTCTGTTTGTGTTTAAACCATTTTCTACAACAGCCTTGCTCCATATCATTGGGTGTGATAACAATAGTTAACAAAACAATTTTTATTTTTTTGTCACATGAATTAAAAGAATAGAATTTCGTTTTTCGTTTTATTTCTATCAGGCATGGTTTTTAAAGTGTTCATGCCCACACTATGTTCAAAATGTAACAAAGTGCATCTGTATGACAACAAAAACTAAATTTGTTAAAACTGTATATCAAAAAATCATGCCACACACAAAATGTGGGTGACAGAGCAATCCCTACCACATATTTGAATTCAGTGTGCAAAAAGACATAAGAAACACAAATTAGTTTTCATGTGACAAAAATGTGTGTTCACCAGTGTTACGAAAAGCATGAAGGAATGAGAAGACTTTAAGATCTACCAACTAGAATGTACTCAACTCATGGACCCATGCTGAGAAATACTGTTCCATTGTCCTTTTACTTAAAAAGATGAGTCCCATAAGACACATCATAAACAACTAATTATAAGGCATGGAATCAAACTCAGGACATTTGTATAAGGTTATCAAAATAAATACTATATCTATTTGAAAATTCGAGTCTTCTGGGATAATACAGTTTTTCACTGGGTAAGTCATGCTTAACCAGCGACATAATGTTATGACTCAGAAAATCTTCCATATTCAACAAAACTGCTGTGGGAGCCCAAAATCTGCAGTATGTTCGTATTTATTGAAAAAAGTGTTAACTACAGCAGTTCTAACATAAAAATAACTTTTTTTATGCTATCACAGCAGTGCAGTGAAAATGTTCATTCTCCTCGGATGTGGCACTGTGTCGCCAAGTGATTAGTATCATTCTGAGACAGCATGATAGCCTCAGCGTCAAGGATTCATTGGACATTTTGACCCTTGAAAGTGGAAGCACCATGCTGTCTCAAAACATTGTGTAGTAGTCCCCATGTGATGTAGTATGACATCCCAGAAGAACTGAGACCCAGAAAAGAAATTGTTTAAACTGTGGAAGGAACAGGTGGTTCTACACATTTTCATTTCTTGAAGGCTGTACCTTTGAATAAGACTGCCAGCAATTTATGTGAAGGTACAGAGCATGGCAAAGTAACACAGTAGTCTTGATATAAAATAAAAATAACTCAGATTAATTTACCAAATATACCCAAGCACAAGGAAAGAAATTTTTTTTAATTTATCACCTGGAAAACTGGGAGTCACTCTATAATCACACACAAAGTTAAATATGATCTGTATAGGTACCTTCTTGAAAATTTAAGATTGACAAAGAACATAGAACTATATTTAGGTGCATGGTGGACTCTATTCCCTAGAAGCAAACCTCAAATGCCCCTAAGAATATGGAATGTTAATAGTATGATATATATATATATATACACACACACACACACACACACACACAGTGGGATATGCTAGAATGAACATAATTGGTTCTAGAACTTCGTTTGTTATAGCATCTGTTTGATCTAGCATACATTGAAATATATGTATTTAGGGGTAATCCATTCCAGGCCCACAGCCTACAGCAAAGTTACCATCCAACACAACCATTTAAAGGGAAAAAATATAATACAAAATCAAAAATGTAAGTGTAAAAAAAATATAAAATTAATTTATTTAACTTCTATACATTGTACAAATAAGCGGGTAACTGAACTAAACTGGTAACTGAACCTTACAAACCATAACAAAGATGATGAATGATGCTCTAATCAAAGCGGGAAGGCCTGAATGCACACCCGCATGCTATGTCGGCCGTTAGTATTCCTCCACATTCGTTGTGGCATCTGTGTTTCTTGTAGCATTCTGATTTTATTCATAAAAACTGTTTGTTGTAGCATTCATTCATTGTAGCATCGTTCGTTGTAGCATACCCCACTGTATACACACACATGTGTGTGTGTGTGTGTGTGTGTGTGTGTGTGTGTGTGTGTGTGTGTGTGTGTGTGCGTGCGCGCATGCGCGTGCGTGTGCAGGTGTGCATGTGCGCGTGTGTGCATGTGTGTGTGTGCGCGCGCGTGCGTGTGTGTGTGTGTTTGCATATTCGGTCAATTAATATTGGTCATAGTGCACAATGATGTGAGCAGTAGACTTCCATACACATGCAGTGATCTAAATTGTACTTCAACTCATCAGATCAAGGACAATGAGATAAAGTGGGCATGCAGCCAGGTACAGAACAGAAGAGAAATGCATACAAAATTTCAAAAAGAAAATATCGAGGCAATATAACACTGTGGAGACATAGGTATAGGCAAAAGAATGTGGACATTAAACCAGCAGAATATGAACCTATGAACTGGATTCAACTAGTTTAGGATATGATCCAGAGGCAGACTCTTGTGAATATAATACAGCAGAATTTTTTAACCAGACGAGGATCTGTTACTTTCTCAACAGTGATTCAACTTCATAGCATTAGATAGCAACTCGGCTACAGATTGGATAACCAAAGAAACGTGGTTGGATTCTTAGGAGAGATAAGAAAATTTCTCTACTCCAAAATGTCCTGAATGGCTCTGGGGCCCACCCAGCCTCCTACATAAAAAGGGGCCAGGCATCAAGCTGAAAACTCACCTCCTTCTAACGCCAATGTTTACAGTAAGTGAAACCATATGTAACCAATCCATATAACTTAATGGCATGCACAGGAATTATTCCACCTTGGCTGGATTTGCAATGATAATAAATTGGTTGGGGGGAATCACAAACAGCAATTAGTGCAACAGACACAAGGCAAAAGTTTGTGACTCACTGTAGCAGGGGAGGCCACATCAAGGTTCATGGTTTCAAACAAAAGGCTTGTGGTGGAAGCTAGTTGGATAATTTCTCCTGATGTCAGACACAGTTTCCTGTTGTCATCCAGCACTGTATTCAAGTTCTCAACCCACACTGCATCCACTGGCCCATCCAAGACCAACCACTTCCTGTAGACCAGCAATACAAATTGCACTTTTTAGTATGTCATGCCTAATAAACCTCCTCAGCTACCTTAAATAAATTGGTGGCATTATAAAACATCATGGTCAGTCGTTGTTATAAAGTGAGTTAGGAAGTGTCCACAGAGTAAAACACTTCTGGCATATCTGCTCTGTTATTGCCTCTGTTACTCCTACTACTCCCATTAATTTAAGCAAACTTCATTGCATACTACATGCAACCAATATGTTCCTTTTTTTTAATGGGATGATATATTTAGAGTCTCAACTGTTTCTCAGGCCCCACTGGCTCTGTCTTATTTCTTGTACTTGCCACATAAATGTCAAAATATCATGTTTTTTCTGTACTTCCTAGCAAATGCAAGACATTGTATTTTTTGCACTTCAGTCATAAATGGGGTGATACCATGTTTCCTGTGCTTATCTCCCAAAGTGCAAAGTACTCTGTTTCATGTATTTGTCCCAAAAGAGGTGAAATGTTTATATCATCAATTGTTCCTTAGACCTCACTTTGTAGTTCGCAGAGAAAACAATCTGTCTCTCTCCATTTAAAAGGCAAATTTCATAAGTGTATATTGGTCTTCAGGTAAAGTGACTGTCCTCCCCCCCCAAATTTTAATCACATTTGAATATGTTGACAACAGACATAATGAGGCTAGCAGTCACTCTCTGCTTTGTGAAAAGGCCTAGAATTCATCCAAATTTACTCTACACTCACTGAGTTCATTCCAGGTCACATCTTCACAACCTGCTTCCCTATTTTAACATTTTTCTCCCACCTCTGTTGTGATCTCCAAAGTGACAACCTTTCAAACCATACAAGTATACTGCACTCCCAAAATTCCACATGCCATTTCCTTCCCTACAAAGATAGTTCATCTACATTTTCTTAATTAATTAGTTCTTGAAAAAATAATAATTGAAAAAAAAAGTGGTAAGTTCCTCATTATGTCGGTCTCTCAGTCTCTCTCTTAGTACGTCCTATTTAGGTCTAAATCTACTTATCATTACTTTGTTGTAAAACTTCCAACTTCTGTTCTTTGCTCTATGCAAGACAGCAAGCCCTAGACCTAAACAAAACAACAAATAATAGTTCTACATATCTCAAACCTAACAACATACAGTGTGGGAATCAGTGCAAGATGTAACAGACGTCAAGGCCCAAACCTCTACATCATAGTGATAGTGGTAGTTATGGTAATGATAATGAATTATGAATATGATGTTCATGACAATGGCAATGATGATGACAATAATTATGACAATGACAACATATCCTAATTCTTAATTAACCATAATATACTTTTAATCATCCATGGAAGTTTACAAAAACATCTGTAAGAGGGAAGTACATTACAGGACACAAATATATGTAAAATCAGCACCTGTTTTTATTGGCTGATACTGCAAATGCACGATAGCTAACAGCAAGGACCCCATCAGACCATTCACGTGAAACAGGATCAAAGTGCCCATAAAGATGTCCCATTGTGATAGACTTGGGGTTAATCACAGTGATCTCAACTTTATGTCCTTCCATCACACCCTAAAACAATAAATATTAATCAGTACACTAAGAGTCAAAGTTTGACCTTTCTTCTGTTCCATTATAAATTTGCCAAAATGTTCATCTGATAAGTGAAGCAGTATATTATTAGGTCTTTTATGTAAGTACAGAATGAAGAATACCTTGCACAATACTACAGACTTTCATAAAACTTGAAAAGAGAGAAAGACAAATATCAACACAATCATAAGTGTAGAATTTGTACTGTAACAATAAATTAATTGAAACATTATTGAAGACCTAAAAAACCTCAATCTTTGTTCATTAGATACACACTTTATTGACAAATGAATCAAACTGCAGTAATGGATCTCCATTAAATAAACACCGTGTTCAGAATGGTGTTAGTAATACTGTCATCTTCAAAGAAAGTGGTAGTGCCTGTTTTCCAGCATTAAAAAAGATGTAATTTCAATGGTCTTAGTGCAAAATTGTCTTTCATTTGCAATGGGCTGGCTTCATGCATGGCAGATGGACAATGATAACAGACATACAGACAAAGTGTAAACAAAAGATGCTCCGAACTGTTCCTTGTGGATCTGAATAACATTCATCACACCAGTTCCAAAATTTAAAAAAGTTGGTGTGGTGAACTCAAGTCCACACTTTGATGTAGAGCATATACACCAGTATCAAGCCCACTGTGACAGAAGTCATCAAATTTTTTAAGTACCTTCTCTTCCAGTCCAGCCATACCATCAGCTAGCATGCGGTATGCAGTCGTCTTGCCTCCAAATGGAAAACCAACTATCATGATTCCATGCCTCACAATCATCATCTCATAGATCTGCTGAACTTTCTCCAGGAAAGGTGGTGTACACTGTATGTTTGCATTCTTGCAGGCATTCATTATGGCTGCATTAAACAATGTATAGTCTGGCTCTGGGAGAATGACCCCAGGAAATAGATCTGATATAATACCCTAAAATTTAAACGTGACAAATATATAAAAGTAACATAAATACTAGACCATAAAGATGATGTAACTCAACAAGAAACTGAATACTCTGAGGCAGTGTGACTGGAGGTAAAACTAGCTGTACAGGACAATTACCAATAAATGCCGACCAAAATAAAGAGACAATACAGTAGCTGTTTAATGTCCACTAAAGTAAAACTCCGAGTTTACATTTTGTGAGGACGTTCTATAAGTGGCGTACAATCTGGGAAACATTGCTTCATACACACATACCATTTAATTTCATCAGTCCCAGTAAGCCATTAGCCTTCAGATATGAAACATGTCCTCAAGATTTGACAAACACTATCAGGCATACACAAATCAAAACATATACACATACAAATTATAAAATATTAAAATTAAGATACTAAAAGTACGCAGCGATACATAATTTCATAAATTACACAGTCTAAAAACCAGTACACTTGTACACAATAAAAACAGGGAATAGCTTTAACCTTCATCCTCCTTTATCTCACCTAACAAAACACCAAAAAGGAATATATTATGCCAGAATTTGGGTCTTCAGTCATCTGCCAATTTCCATAAGGAGTATAGTGAATGAAACAAAAGAGTTAAAAAAGGCCTTAACCCTTATCCTGCTAACGTGGAGAATAGGGTGAGCTCCTAATAATGCCAGCAGATGGCAGATAGGATTTAACTTGGCGTTTAAAGGGTTAAAGAGGTTTTTTTCTAGATAATTCATTTTATTCTATGGATGATTTTTTTTAATTTTAAGGAATAAGATATATTCTAGATTGTAACAACTTAATAACACTATGTATTGATAATTTATTATGTAGATTTTATATACAACTGTATTTGTTATGACATCCATAATTCAACAGATATACTATGTATTATATTGTGACTATCTCCATATCCCTGGGATGGCCCTGTAAAAGGATATATGGAAGTAAATAAAAATTGAAATTGAAATATATGAACCACATTGTGCCTCTTATTATAGGTCTATTATGCATTCAATATATTCTTCTAGAAGAAGAACTTGTCAGTTAGATATTTTTTTAGTTGCAATAGGAAGCATTTCGTATTTAATACTAATTCAGCAAGATCATCTGGGAGTTTATTATAAATATTTATGCTATTATAATAGACACTTCTCTGATATATTGTTCTTATGCACTTTAGTCAGCACTGTACAAAAAGTGTGCAAAATTGCAGAAAACACAAAATGTGAAAACATAAAATCAAGTTTTCTTATATTTTGTAAGAACCAGCTACAACAGAGGCCCATTGGGTGCCTACTGTAGATCGCATGAACATGAATAAATGAATGAATGAATGGAGTTTAATTTGTGGAAACTGTCACCTGAAAGAGTGGAAGGTCATGGTTGAGAAACTTGGGTAGGTTGACATCCATGATTGAGCGCAGTACCAGGATATCCTCAGACTGTTCTGGGTACTTAAGTTTTAAATTCCCAGCAGCAGTCAGTACAGACTTCACAGCTCGCATTCCTGAACAACACCACCATCATCACAAAAAAGGAAGCAAGGAAACACAAGATTCTAAAGTAACTAATATATACTTGATGCCCTCTTATTCCTACTGCGTATTACATTTTTTATCATTAAGCTTTAGTATGTATAAACACTTGTTTTATAGACCTTTAATTACAAATCATCACATCACAGAAATGCCCAAAACCTAAAACAGTAATATCTTTCTTATGTTCTCTAACTCTTGTCTGAAACATTATTAAACATCATGACTACATCATGGAGCAAAAACTAGACATTATTTTAATTTTCTACAAAACCAGAACCCTTTAATGAATATAATGACACCTAAAAGTTAAATCAGGACATTAGAACTAGAACTGACATCTACTGACCACTTGTCTATTAAGAACGAAGTAAGAGTGTGTAAATGTAAAGTATTAGTAGATCAGAGGTACTTCTGAAATATGTTTCTTGTAATTCTGTACATTGTATCAGCCTCAATACAGAAACAAACCTAATGTTTCATAGCAAATAATGCTATACACACTACAATATGTTGTCATATGTATTTTGCTTTGTAATTCGTTACATATGTAAAATATTAAAAACAAATTATTTTTTTATAATGAACTATTTTTGACAAGAATAAATATTTTAAAAATAACAATAAAGTTCAATTTCAATCCCAAGAAACAATATTTGGAACAAAATGAAGTAATCTTAGTAGCTATTAGTGTTAAACCCCTGGATACAAATTTTCACCAAATTATGCTGAGTATTTCTGAAGACAAAATGTGAACAGGGAGTTAACAGACAGATTCAGACCTGCTGTTGTGTTCATTAAAAGTAAAGCACACTCCAAAAAGAACACATAATAAATATATTTGTTACAGCTATTCAACGAACCGTAATCATAGTGGCACTGTGAAGAAAGCTGTTCTGAGCAAAGTCTGAATGTGGCTAGAACCTTGATGGCCAGGGTTTGCGCATTCACAAAACCACATGAGTACAGCATGATTTCAGAAATAAGGGCATAGTCTGGAACCATCATTGCTACTGGTCGAAACAATGCCTGCAATGATAGGAAAAGCAGAGCACTCTATGAAATCCAGCAGTAATCCAGCAGCACATCAATACATTGTGCAACAAAATTTTCCTTTTAGAATACTTTACTACATATTTCTTTATTTCATAAGGAACGTTAGGCTTATGGTATAACGAAGTGTACTTCTGCATGTATGTGTATGTGAAAAAGAGTAGAAGGAAAACACAGTCTCCTTGATGTGTCATTACGCTCACCATGTATGGAAACTTACAATGCTAAAGTTTAAGTATACTAAATATCCTCTTTTTCTGGTTACTTGCTACATATTTTGTCTGCACCCTTTATCCAAACATTTGTAATAATCTATGACAACTATGTGTGCCCCTTGACTCTATGTCATTTCTGTTTCTATGTTTCAATGAAATAACATCATTGGTTGTTTCATGACAATTCAGCCACACTGTGCACCACTTATGACAGGAACAAATAATGGTTTCAAGTACTAATAACTTTTCAGGAGGAGCAAATATGATGTCTGGTGGAATGAAGAAACAATAATAGTGTGGCCAACTGATATGTTATATTTAGTTTTAAATATGTTGATAATAACAAATTAACAATTGAAACCAGGTTCATATGAATCATCAAGACTTCTGACTTTTGTTGGAAACCTTGTCTTTTGTTTTTTATTTAAAGCTACTATGTAGTGACAATACAAAACTCTAAGATTACATCACACAGATTTCATGGAAAGACATCCCCTGACTTAGGGAATTTCAAGTTGCAATATTTCAGACTTCCATGATATTAAAAAAAGTAAAAAAAAACCTAAAATACTAACATGTTTTACAAGCCAACTGAATTTTTTCTTGCAGAAATGATAGCACAATTATACCAAGGTAGCAGAAGAATACTGCTGGCCAATAATGTGGAGGCAGGGTGGTCAAGCTGTGGTTGATCAGGTTCCAGTGTGCTGGAGTTTTCTTTTCAGATGGACTCCCTTGTATAAACGTATATATTTGATCATGTATGTACTCAATTTCAACATGCACAAAGCTCAACTTCCAGAACATAATTGTTACGTAAGTCAGGGACTGTCTGTTGTGGGAGACATACAAGTAAAAACTACAACCAGAAATAGATCACTGTGTTAACTAATCATTTATTTGTCATTGCTGCCAACAGCTCTATATAAAGGCAAACAAACAGCTTTTTGTTTTGTAGTTGTCAGTTAGTAATGATATGAAGTGAAACATGAAGTAACACTTTTCTAGAACAACAAACTGAGGTGGCTGTATTATCTGAGGTACTAGCAGCACAGGGAGAGCATGGCACAGCTGGTTGAGGCACTGAACTGCAATCTCAAAGGTTGTGGGTTCCAATCCCATTGGGGTCAATGGGATTTTTCATTGACCTTATCTTTTCAACCTCTAACATAAATGAGCACCAGGTGTCTCTCCTGGGGTGTAAAGGCAGCCGGTGCATAGAGTTGACAATGTTGCCACCTACATGTGCCAACTGCCTAGAAATTCTGGAAGCCTCATCCTCCTGTAACCCTAAGGGCCTGACCAGGCCTTTACAGGCCGGTACAGGGATTGCTTTACCTGTTACTAGTAGCACCATTCGGCAATAAATAAACAATTTAATTAATTAGAAATGAAGAAATTAATAATAAACAAATAAATAAGTAAATATGTTTTCAGATTACAGAACATTGAACAACAGAGTGATCAGTAAATAATCAATTGTAAACAATGTGTAAGAAGATGGTCATGGACTAATTTGAGACACCATCTTTAGTATTGCCTGATGGGACTGAGAAAAAGAACAAGAAACCTCAATCAGGATAGCTAGTGTCTAGGACATATATTTGAATGCCATACGTCTCAAGTGTGAAGCAGGGGTGCTATCAATTTTACTGCAAAGTTTAATATCAGTGACACAGCCAGTCCCTTCAACTAAATAAAATAACAGCATTGCCATTTACAGCAAACTCAAGTGAGTAAACATCACGTTCCATTTGAAACAACTCACAAACAAGAAGAAATGCTGAAAGAAGAAGATTCTGTCTCTGTGACAAATTGATTAATTTTAAGTCATCAGATATTGATAAAACAAGAACAGGGTTTATTCTGCAGACAAAAAAATGCTGAGTTAAAAATGCGCAAAATAATCTAATACATAAAGACATAAGTAAATAAATAAATAACCAAACATAATTTAACATATTTTCTTTGTCCATACATAACTATCATTTTACTGACACAATTAAAAATGGGGAGGGAAATTTAAATGAGAAAGCAGAAATGGAGGCTTACCACTACTCACATACACTTTTGTTCAAAAATATATTCAGTCAGTACCTTACAGTAGAGCAATGAAATTACTCAGCACCAACCTTCAGATTGTCTGGTAACTCAGAACGACCAGCATACGTTGGGTTCATCGTAATGAATACAGCACATGTAGCATCAAGCTTTATTTCTGTTCCTTCTAGTACAAATTTCTGAACACCTGAGTTAATGGCTCTCTGAATGGTCAATATCTGCTGTGCGACCACAGACAGTACCTCCAGATCAATGCGGTTGAATTCATCAAAACATGACCAGGCCCCACAGAATGCCAGTCCCTGAAAAATACAGAGAAAAAAGAAAAATGTTGCAATTATGCAGGAATGTTTTACAAATGCATCCACCATCTATAAATCTGCTCAACATCACAATTTATCCATAATACTGACAAACTACACTGACATTTAACACTGCCATTGTCAGAGACAGTGTATCTAATATGAAACTAACCATATGATTTGAATATAATAAACTGTTTTATTTGTGCATATGCCCATGTTTGCACATGCACACATGCACACACAAACACACATACATAGCGTTTCTGAAATACACATCACTGATTGGGTACGTTCTATGCAGAAAAGAATCTATGTCAACATGGGTCTTTAGACAATCTGCTTTTGAGCTCTGGCCAGTCAAAAAGACAAATACTGAATCAGTTCAAATACCATACCTGCATTACAAAGCTTCGTCCATGTGACCTTCCCCTCTAAATATCAACATTTTTTTTTTCCAATTACAATTATCCACAACAATGGGTAGTTGAGGTGGACCAATCTGTTGTTCTTACACAACTTAAATAGACTTAGTTATATTTTCTCAATAAAGTTGGTAGTACTTGCCACAGGGCTACAGATATACAGTACTACATCACTTGCCACATGCATCAGCTTACACATGACTTCTGTTAATAAGAGTTGGAAGGACATCTTTACCATTAATGTTTTCATGGATTTTTCAACATAACTCTCCAGTTACTGTAATAATACAGTACAAATGCCTAGAAAAATTCCTAGTACCAAAGATTTGTTGTGTATATTACATGACCAAGACAATTATTTAGTGATGCTGACCTACTTTAGAAGCAACAGTTTTTACAACCCTCTATTGAGCCCTAATGTATTATTAGCAGAACATACAATGCTTTCTATCATGGATTCCACAATATTAACTTAACATCTATACCACTTTTACATGATCACATTTGTAAAATTTTGGCACTTCTACTTGTTTTGAATCAAAATCCTTGATAACATCCCATCTGGGCTCAAACATGTTGGAGATAAAATAAAATACTTGGGGTATGCCATATTCAGTGTGCACAGTTGATTGGCTTTGATAGATACAATAAACATGAAAAGAACACAACATTAAAAGATGTGCCAGTTTGTCAATCTGTATGCTGAACTAACCATTAATGGCCTAGAAATACTTGTGATAAAATGCAGTATGATGTATCTTGGATGAAACACCTACATTTGAACCTAAGTTATTTCAAACACATTTTCTGTGAAATTTCTTAAACAAAAAATTAGTTTTATTACTGCTGTCTGTTTGGTAGAACAAGTTCATCCATAATGAGCACCTGAGAAATCAATAAATTGCACAAATCCTCACACAGAGTTTTATTGCATCGTGGAACTGAGGACTGTACAGCGGGTGGTGCCATGGATTGCTAAGAAGCATGGGTGTCATCCATTCTAAGGCATGTAGTCCTGCACTAAAAACACACCCAGCATCACACTTATACCAGAACACTGATACCTTTGGATGAGGATATGGAAAGACTAAGACTATAACATGACTTTGGATGAGGTTATACAACAACTAAGACTAGGGCATGGCAATCAGTTGTCTAAATCCATCAAAACTAAAAAAGACTCCCATTACTTACTTTAAAGAACTTTCCAAGAGCAATGTAGTCAAGACCAGTCGAGCAGTTAAACACAACACAAGGTTTGGCAAGAGCCTTTGCCAAGTCCTTTATTGTTTCTGTCTTCCCTGTACCAGATGGTCCCTCTGGGGCACCCCCTGCAGTACACAAGCCCAGTATTTCAGAGGAACATATCACCTCAATTTTCATAGTTAAATATTCAGTCACAACAATTGCTCCCCAACCCCAGATTGAAACCAAGTGCCCACCAAAAGCAAGATATGTGAACTGCCACTCTAATAACCCCACCACTGTAATCACTTCACTTTATTCTTGAACTGCATTCAATGATATTATCCTTTCATAAGCATTGACAGAAACAAGTACAAGGGTTGATAAAAAATAAGTTTACATGGAGCAAAACTTGTAATGAAAAAAACTTGGAACATGCCACAAACAGCCCTGGTCTGGTGCTGATTATCATAAGCTTCCAGTGTTGAACAAAAATGTCAGTGGCCACAAATTAAATAAGATTGGGAAGCGCAAAATGCTGTGACACAATGGCTAATAACACAGAACACAAACTTCTACAAGCAGTGAATAGAATGGCTTGTTCCATGATAAGATAAAAGACCAAATTGTAGTAGGGATTTTGTGGATAAATAGTGAGATAGAATTATCACTAACTCTGAAATGTTCTTGTTCAATGTAAAAATATGAATTCAAAATATATGCATGAGGTAAAGTTCACCCTGTCCAGGCCATGAAGGCATGCAGGGAGACAGAGGTACAGCTTCACTTGTTCTTAACCTCAACCAAAGTGAGTAAAATCTAAACACTTTAAGCTTATTTCTTGACCAGTGCTCATACAGCTAACAGGAGGCAGCATGTGTGCACGTCATACTTCACAGATCTCATCTCACCCAGATGGAGGTGTAGTGCCCCAAACAGCGTCCTATAGCATCGTTCAGTGAGTGGTGTAATAACAAGACGAGGTGAGTTTCCAAGGTACTCATACCCATACATCAACTTAGAGTTCATCATGTGAGTTTCTAGCATATCATCCTGCACAACAGAACATAATCATGAGAGGCATATAAAGCTATGCTAACAAACAGCATGTATCTGTCAATGATGTCTTACCCTCCAGTAATAGCGTAGTTGACACAGCCACTGGAAGTCATTATCTTTGTGTACTGCCTTGTCTATGAGTAATTGTACAACATCCCGAGCATGTACATCCAACACAACCAGTGCACCTGAAACACATGAGTTAATAAACATTTGTTAAAAGTTCTTATAAATTTTACCAGATAAGGTACCAAACCCAGTGATAGAACAAACGGACTGAGAAAGAAAACAGTGCAGATGAAAGTGTTGCTGGTGTGTCAGTGTTAGTGTGAGATAGAAGGAAAACTTCCAGGCCATGTGTAACAATGACCATGTTCAGGGACTATTACTAGTGTAAATTACGCACAGAAACAGATCACTAATTTATCTAGTTAATAGGCTATACTATGTGTATCCCTTGTAGTCAAGGCATGGCACTTCACAGGCCGACAATGGAAGAGATGACATCCAGACATGAAGGAAATCACATTATGTTGAAACAGTAACAAAACTGCAGCTGACAAGAAATGGGTTTTTGGATACAGGATTGGGTGACAAGTTAACAGACCCTTTCTACAAGAAATTAATATTTTGTAAAGTGTCAGGATAAGTCTTGGACTTGGAGAGTACAATCCAGTCTCAGGGTCTTGGGTGCAGAGTAATGTAAATTGAAATTTCATAAAATGTGGGCAAGTTGTCACAAATTTAATGACTATTAGCTTTTCTTGAAGAACTCCACACCATGCAGTCACTTAATAACTTACACTTCCTACTTGCCTCTGTATGCAAGTAGAAGCATTTACTGGAGGTATGCTCATTCATATTTCCAAAAACGTCTTTGGTCATACCAACTAATAAGGTAGAGCTATCCCATTACAGGCCTAGACAGGCCCTTAGGGTTCCAGGAAGTTGAGGGTCCCAGAGTTTCTAGACAATCAGCACATGCAGGTGGTAAGTTTGTCAGCCCTGTGCACTGCCCACCTTTACCTCCAGGAAATACTCCTGGTATTCATTTCAGTTAGAGGCTGTGTCGAATCCAGGTCCATAGTGCAGTTGTAAGGATAATGTCAAAGAAAAATTCCAATGGCACCACCAGGAATCAAACCCATGACCTTCAGGCATGTAGCACAGTGCCTCAACCATCTGCACCACTGCGTGCCCCCATACCAGCTTATAGACTAATGTTAATATGTAGATTGACAGATGGTTGTTGGATTAATGCTACATACAGAGAAATCAATGGAGAAAAAGGGCAAGAAAGCACACTCTTAACACAACCTTAGCCACCTAATTCTATATCAATCTATGTGTTTCTAGTAAAATAAAGTTGGCAGCCATTTAACGCATTGTACAGTCTATACGATCTGAGCAAAACATAGGAAGGTAACTCGCGAAACTTTAACGGGCATAAAAGTTTAGTGGTCATAAAATAGACACATTAAAACTTGTGAGATTTGAGGTTCTCTCAGCAGTGCTTCAGAGAATTCAGGTTTCCTGAGATGTAACGCTCTGCTACTGGGTTAGTGGTTCCTAATATTAAATAAGACTAAATTTCCTTCATCTTCAGTGGTCAAGAAGTCAAAACTCCTTGACCATTGAATCATTAAAAGTTCCAGTTTTTTTAAGTGAATGCAGTCTTTCAAAACGTTAAGAACCTCTAACACAGCAATACAGTGTCACATTGCAAAAGACTTGAATCCACAATAAAGCCTGGTTATAATGGAATTGTAGGCATCTGAACACTTTTTCTTTCAAGCATATTTCTCTTGAGCATGAGTGTGAGTTTATAGAATTTGTGCTACCTACAGACACTGCATGCTTATTTTTTTTTTCTTGCACTCTATTTTACTTTTCTCTGGATAGCATACTAAAGTATTGTGCTTAAGTTTTGTCATTGATAAGGCTTACTTCTCTCCTATCAGGTATAACAATATTTATGATCAAAAAAATTTCAGCAAGTACAGCCCAGAACAAAATTACATACACAAAAAAAAATTATTCAGCCTATTATTTTGCATTAAACTCGCCTTCTTTTCAACTTCCATGTTAACACTTATTAGAGGTAATTTTAAATTTCTTCTGCACTAAGTTCACCAGGGCTGAAAAATACCAAAATAAAGAAACACTTCTTCATTCCATACAGCTTCCATTTTAGACAGTTGTCACTGTAATATGAAATAACAACTCAATCCTCTTTGGTCCAATACAATCACACAGGCCAAGTCCCTTTCTACAAAATACAGGAAGGGACTGACCAGTGCTGTTATGTCTTATCCTGTCCTACCAAGAGTGATCCTGTTCTGAGTAGACAATTTCCCGCGTACTAGGTCCACAATTTTGCTGATCTGATCATTGCATGTTCCCACGCATGCACAGAGGCCACTATCTCCAAGCCTAATGGCTTCATGAACTTCAGAGGTCCAGTATGTCGTAGCCACACATAGCACAGCCTGTCCAGGCCACTGGAGCACCCAACAGTCTCGTACCTCGAGGGGGTATGCCTCCCATGCATTTCTCACTTTCTGTTGAAAAAAAAAAATTGCCAGCAAGTAATAAATGCTTGTAACTCTCTGGTATACAGGAACACAGGTTTAACATTAACACAGTGAACCCTGCTTGAGCCATTCAAATCCAAACAATGTTAGGTGAATTAACACAACTACTACCAGGGATTTACTGGGCAGTATAACAGAAGAGCGCACTGGCACTCTCCTGACAGCCACCATTTCTCTTCCCATAACTAACCAAGTTAGGGCTCAACTTAGCTGGTAAAGACACTCTATTCCACTTCATGTCACTTCCACTTCACCAATTCACACATTCACCATGTTGTTACTACAGATTGTGGGAATGAGAAAAGTACAACACTGGAGGAAGCTCTGAAGGCATAATACTTGTATCAAATTTTGTGAGAAGTGTTCAACTGGTCTAAAAATTGAAAGAGAAACACACAGACACATGCACACAGCATGTTGATCTCATAAGCCCAGTTCCTTTTCTTAGAAGGGACAGAGACCAAAAAAATAAATACACTGCAAAATAAACACAAGTACTTAGTAAAGAGAGTAATACTGGAAGTTTGTTATAAATGTAACTCACAGTATATGATAAATACCAAAAACATCACACATACACATCCTCATAAAATTAGAAGGAACAGTTCTCTGAAATAAACATATACATACACAGTATTTAACTCTTATCCTGCTAACGTGGAGAATAGGGTGAGCTCCTAATAATGCCAGCAGATGGCAGATGGGATTTAACTCGGCGTTTAAAGGGTTAATCAGTCTATTGCATGGAATATGGACTACATAAACATCTACATGTTCATTCATAAACTACTGCTTAGGTGTAGGGAACCAGGAAAAACAGGTTCATACATGTCAATGCTCAATTTTTTATTGCAGAAGTAACCAGGTACTGCACAATTTTGCACATTTCATATGTCTGGTTGCTAACTTTTTTAGTTTTACCAATATCAGAGTAATATTAGCCTTTAATTGAGTGCTCATACACATCCGCAAGTGCTTCCATTCACCCATAATTTGAACCACCAGAAAATGCTTAGAGAATTCCATATACAGATATCTTTTTTCTTCCATACATACTCCTGCTCTACCCATAAATCTCTCTCATCTTTGGTAGGTGAAAAATGAATGATTGACCACATGGCTTTGTATGTGTTACAGCAAGTAAGCAGGTGGATGAATGAGTGAGTAATTGAATGAACAAAAAAGAAGACTGGATGGGTAAAGGAGCCAGATTACAAAACAATGTTTCAGCTGTAGAGGTTACATAGGTAACAATAGACATAGGCATAAAGCAATTTAGAGTGTCAAAACTTACTAAACGTCTTTAGCCACGATAAAGTTATGTGTCATGTCAAAAGTTGAACCCCAGATGATGATAAAATTGAAAAATTGTGCTGATTAGTCAGGCCTATGGCATACCCCATGGAGAATGGAAAATTGACTGGCAGGGAATAAACATCATACAGAGGACAAAGATTGCCGCAATGCAACTTACATACATACAAACAACAAACTGAATACAAATTGCCATGGAATTGAAACCAGGCTTTTGCAATGCCAATACGGTATCTAAGAATCTCAAATATGTGGCCTGATCAGTTCAAGTTATTATTCAACCAGGGACAAGGAAAATATAAACTAGATACCTCAGAAAAACAATTGCCATGTCTCCTAATGTGCTAGGACTAACTTACAGTATAGAAGTGTGTTTTACCATGTGTACACTCTTTTTCATTTCTTCTTCTAACTCCAGGAGCCACTTCTCAACCTGACCCCGAGAAAGAGATGTTGAAATAGTATGTACCAAAGTGACTTCCTCTCCCTCACTGGACCTCATGGTGGTCACATCCCAATCATCTGTAAAGTGCAAACTTGCAATTCCCTCAAAACACCTCTTGAGATGTGGCTGTACACTGAAACAAAAACATGTATGGGACATGAGAATTTCCCTTGACATTTTTCATTGTATGTGGGAATATTTGATATGCATAACATTGGAGAAGTTACAATTTTTTGTGGTTTATTAAATTATGTGTTGTTAACTCCAGTGTCAAATCAGAAATCACACAATGATTATGAAATATGACTAGACAAGGAATGAGGAAAATTATGTCTTGGTCTTGATACTTAGCCTGCCAGCAGACATGAAATGAGGACCTCCCAATTATTAGGCAAGACTACACCAAGAAGTTTCATATAAGCTTAAATTTACTTTCATTTTCATATCATTTGCTGGCACTACGCCACTATTTCACATTCTTATTTTATTTACATTCTTGTAGACACAACAGCAACCAAATCTGAGCGTATTTTAAGTGTGGAGAACACTTAAATAAATATGCCAATTCCAATTCCAATTTATTCCATAAATCCATCATTGTGTACAGGCACACTGGATGTGGAACATGTCAAGATAGTAGATACAATATAGTTAAATATAAATATTATACATTGCGCATTACTAAAGGCACTTACTATGTTAGTAGATATGATATAAACACTTACTATGTTAGCAGATGTAATATAGTTAAACATAAATATTATACATTGCACATTGATAAAGACACTTACTATGTTAATAGATCAGGCATACATATATATCTATAAAATTTATATATTCATTCATACATTCATTCATTCATTTATTTATATTCCATAGATCATACAGATGTGGAATTTGTCAGCAAAATATAAATATAAACAATTTGTCCTCAATATAGGTATAGGCAGACATCAACTATATACAAATGCTAT